>Ga0209193_1001586_pt1 | contig 11580 bp, 11 predicted proteins | sample COGITO_mtgs_1003_FD_185515 | JGI IMG/M metagenome (GOLD analysis project Ga0209193, IMG submission 185515) | Pelagic marine microbial communities from North Sea - COGITO_mtgs_100330 (SPAdes) (version 2) | ecosystem: Environmental > Aquatic > Marine > Epipelagic ... | reverse complement strand
ACGAGGAATTCGTAGCAGTAGGCCAAAAGGCGGACTCAGAAGGCCGCGTATTAACTGAAGCAGAGCAAGAGCGATGTGACAAGCTCGATAACATGATCCAAGATTTGGACGTGAAGATCAAGCACAAGACACGGGAACAGGAAATGGTCGCACGCATGGCGCAAACAGGAAGCGCAGGCGCATCAGAGCAGCGCGAAGTTGAGCGCGTGAACGGTTCTTTTTCCCTAAGCCGTGCAGTCGCTGCCGTTGCAAACGGTCGCAACTTGGAAGGTGCAGAAGCAGAATGGGCAAGTGAGGCAAGCAAAGAAGCACGTTCACAGGGCTTGCAGATGGCTGGACAGATTGCAATTCCTTCTATTGCTTTACGTGCTGGAGGTGCTGACGACTTCCAGGCAGGAAGCGGCGACGGTTCAGGATTCGTTCCTACTGTTGTACCTGCTGCAATCGAAGCATTGCGAGCGCCTACGGTACTCGAAGGATTGGGCACAACTGTAATTCGAAACGCTACCGGCAACCTTCAATTTCCACGGGTAAGCGCTAAGGCCGCAGGTACAGGCGCAACAGAAGTGGCAGCCGATACAGCTTCAGGCATGGAAATGGATGAAGTTTCTTTGACGCCTCAGCGAGTTGCAGCGAATACTAAGTATTCAAAACTCCTCATTCAGCAAGGAGGTGCAGAGGTTGATTCGCTTATTGCTAACGAGTTGGCAGCGGCGATGAATGCTTACATTGATGATTTTGGTTTTGATACTATCATGGCATCTACCGATGTGAATCAAACGCAAACGGCAGACGCGGTATTAACAGCGGCAACTGTTAACCTTATGGAATCGCAGGCCCTTGCACAGGGTGCAAACCTTGCAGGCGCTTCGTACGTTATGAGTCCAAACGCATACGCTAATTCCAAAGCATTAGCGCAGGTAAATTCTGTAAATGCTTTATGGGATGCTGGACGTTTCAATATGTACAATGCAGTAGCAACACCTTACTTGGTAGATGGATTCTTAGCAGACGGCACAACAGCAGCCGCGCAAATGATTTTCGGAAACTTCGCACAGGGCGCTATCCTTGCATATTTTGGTTCGCTAGATTTGCTTGTAGACCCTTACAGTAATGCAGGAAATGCACAGATTGCTTTGCACGTGAACCGATTTTTTGACTTCGATTTGCGACAGCCAAAAGCTTTGTCTACGGCAACAGCTTTGCAGCAGTAATTTGTTTAGGTAGTTTGTTTGGAAAGGGGGGCTTCGGCCCCTCTTTTTTTTGTCCTGTAACCCCAGTAAACACAGGGAAAACGAAAAAACATGTGAAATAATTACGAAAAAACTTGCGTAGAAAGAAATGATTACCGTATCTTTACACCATGACAAACACAAACAACACCACCAACGAAATGACTAAGGAAATTACAGGAGTAATCCAAGAAGGCGAATTCTACTTCACGATAGACCAATGCGGCGACATCGTCGAATATGTATGGGATGACGTGAGCTACGAGATGCACGAGGGGTTGAGTAAGCCATACTTTAAGACTTACGAAGAAGCTCTTTATTTTAACATTAAAGCGTAAATAAACCCAACGCCCTGCCTTCGGGCGGGGCTTTATCTTTTAAACATCAAAACAGCCCTTCACGGGGCTTTTTTTTTAGCCGTATTTTAGCAACATGATGACCGTAGAAATAACAGGCACGCCCGACCTCGATAGCATTATAACCGTGGCACAGCTCAAAGAGCATTTACGCGTGGATCACAGCGACGAGGATACACTTATACAAGCGTACCGCGACGCGTCTATTGCGTGGATTGAAGACTATTGCAACACGCGACTGGGCGACGTAAGCGCCGTGGGGTACATAGACGATTTTTATAACGTACGTTTTCCCGTTGGGCCGGTTAATTCGATTGCGTCGGTAACGTACACCAACACGGCAAACGAAACCACAACGCTACCAACAGCAAAATATTGGTTTGACATAAAAACGAAAGCCGCGCGCATTACGTGGGATAACGTGCCAGACATTTACGACGACACGTTTAACGGGGTGCAGGTCAATATGAGTGTAGGATACGCAGAGGCTGACATACCAAAGCCTTTCATTACCGCGATCCGTTGGATGGTGGCGCACCTATACGAGCAGCGCCAGCCGGTAGTTGCAGGTACGACAGTAGTTAATTTACCTTTAGGGCTTTACGCGGTTTTAAATCCTTACCGAGTTATTACAGCAGTATGAGAATAGGGAAAAGTGATCGACGTGTAGAGGTGCAGAGATACACCACGACGACAAACACATACGGCGAACGCGCGTTATCATGGGCTACGTATATTACCGTATGGGCCGAACTTATGAAGACGGGGATAGGTATGGAAGAAAATATTACAGCGGATCAAGATATGCCGGTTCAGCGTTTGCGCTTTAAGATTCGAAGCAGCAGCGACAGCCGCGCAATAAATCCCGCCGACCGCGTTATATATAACTCGAATACTTACACCATTCAAGGCATCGAAGAAATTGGCCGCAATGATCAATTAGTTTTGCTTTGTGAAATAACTGGAACGCATGGCACAGGGGTCACTTGAAGGCAAAGGCGGCGGCGTAGGGTTTGAAGGCATAGGAGCGGATATAAAGCCGCTTTTAAAGCAATTCGAATCCATGCGTAAAGAGCTGAACCAAAAGAACGTTCAGAGGCGTATTCATCGAGCTACGGCTAAGCTGTTTAAAGATGAGATGCAAAGAAACATCCAAGACGCTGACGACGTTGTGCGGATCCGCAGAGGGAAAAAATCTGCAAATCTAGATATACCTATTGGCACGCTCAACAGGTCGGTACGCGTTTGGTTGATTGACAAGCAGCAAAACGCTTACTGGGTTGGGCCGCGAGTTGGTAAAAGAGTCCCAACAAGATCAGACGGTTGGTTTGCAAATATCGTAGAGGGCGGAGATCAAAAATTCGGCGCAGGACGAAACAAAGGCGTATTCGCACGGTCGATAAAAAATAAGAGAAGCGCAGCTGAATCCATGATGATTACCAAGTACAAAAAGGCGATTGATAAGGCGGTAAAGGCAAAAGCAAAAGCACAAAGAAAATGAACGCAGGAAAAGCAGTATACGGAATTTTAAGCACGAACACGGATATTACCGACATTGTAGGCACAAAGATTTTTCCTGAAGTAGCAGAGCAGGAAAGCGATTTACCGTTAATAGTATACCAGTTGCAAAGCGTAGCGCCGGAAGATACGCACGACGGTCCGAGTAAACTCGATGAGGTGCGTTTTGAATTTCTTTGCTATGCAGATACCTATAACGGGGCCGCTGATCTCGCTGACAAGGTGCGCGGCGCTTTGGATCGCGTGAGCGGAACTTATAACGCCGTAAATGTAGAAAGTGTACAGTTTAACGATGTAGATATAGACGTAATAAACGCGCCGCGTCGATACGGCCAAGTTCTTACGTTTACTTTTCGGATCAAGCGCGATGACGTAGAGATAGCGCAAGGCACACCGGTAACGGGTGCAATGCTCGGTGATCTTTATGACGTAAACGTTACAGGCGTAACAGATAATCAAATACTAAGTTACGACGAAGCTACTGACAGCTGGATACCGGCGGACGATGCCAGCGGTTTGGTGGATAGCGTAAACGGCCAAACCGGTGAAGTGTCTTTAGGGTTAGACGATTTAACTGACGTCGATGCAGGGCAACCGGAAGCGGGCCAGCTTTTAAGCTACGGACAGGGCGACTGGACTACGATAGGACAGGATGAAATTGAAATACCTATTGCAAGCGTTACGAACTTGCAAACGGAGCTGGACGGCATACCGACGGAGCTAGACGATTTAAGCGACGTGAAGATAATAGGCACGCCAACGGAAGGCGAGGCGTTAGTTTATCAAAGCGGATTTTTTCAGTTAGGCCAAGCGGGTGCGACTGAATTGGGCGACCTTGACGACGTAAATACAACGGGCGCGGGCTTTGGTTCTTTGCTTACATATAACGGAGCTACATGGGATATAAGCGCCGGCGAACTTCCAAGTGACGCCATTTATTTTCACCAGCGATTTGCAACGGAATCCGAGGCGTTAAGGGCGGGAGCCACGGCAACCGTTGAGCTATATTTTACATGCACGGCACAGGGTAACGGACTTGCAGAAAGCGCAAGCAGCGACACCCCAACAGCGGGGAAGATTATCAAGCGAAAGATTTACTATTCCGAAGCGGGGTTTGCGGATCCCGACACGGGGACATGGGTTGAGTTTACACCCGCACCCGCAGACGATGCGTCATTTGCTACGGTGAAGGCGGCTCTTTTGGAATACTTGAAAGCGAGGACGGGCGGCACTGTACCGATAAGCCTCAAGCAAACATGGGAGGAGGCAGACGAAGCGAATTTATTGCTTGACACATACACGGGAGCAGCGGCCGCGTATTCACTCCGTAAATTGCGTACGCTTTACACAGGCTCAGCGGTAGAGGTTTACAACGGGAGCAGTTACGCTGACATCGGATTTTCAAACGACGAGCTAGATACTACGGCACTGGCTGCGCACTGCGGAAGTAACGACGGGTTCGTGTCGAAATTTTACGACCAAAGCGGCAACGGGAATACGGCAGAAGAAACGGATACAGCTAGTATGCGTAAGATTTATGACGCCACAAATGGCGTTATGACTTACAACGGAAAGCCCGCGCTATTTACGTCTATTTTTAGTTCGGACCATGGAATTCTTGACCACAGCATTGAAACGGGCACAACTTGGACAATGTTCGATGTTGCAAAAATTGACGCTTTTCCGTTTGGAACTCACTCTATCGCGCCTTACTCTCCGTGGGCTTATTTAGCAGACGGTAGCTCAAACAGTTACACAGCAGGTTTTTCAAATACTTCAATTTTCAAAAATGGTGTAGAGCTTACTTCTGTTGTTTCTCGGTCGGATTTACAAACCGCATTGGGAGCCAATCAAGTGCTTATTTCTTTCTTTGGAGATTATACAAATGACGGAACGAAAACATGGAGGTTGGGAAGTGCTTATGGCGATAATGGCGCTTATAACGTGAAGGGATATTATCAAGAGTCAATTATTTACGCATCGGCTCAATCATCCACCAACCGCGCAGGAATTGAAACCAACATCAACACGTTCTACAACATATACTCATGAACGGATACATAATCGTACTACCAACGCCCACGCAGACAAGCGAAGCACGGGCAAAGCAAATCACGCGCGAGCTTTACAACATCTCCCGTCCCGTTCTCATACAAGCAGAGTGGGAGGTGGACTCTGCGGTGTTCGGTATCGTGGTACACCCTGACGGAGTACAGAACGCTTTGCAGGTGGATACCGATTACATCATAAACGTTCACCCAGCGGCAACGCTAGAACGCCTCGTTGCGTGCTTCCCTGAGCTTTCAAACGATGAGCGGTACAGCCTGAGCAGTTACGTACAAGTGAATTCGAAGTTCCCGTTTGGGCATATCGTGCCGAGCGATACGACGATCCGAACACAGGAATACATGGATGAAAATGGTTGGTTTCCAGATCAACCTGAAATTGATTAACTTGCGCCCATGAAGGTCACAATTCAAAAGGCGTGCAAGCTACGCGGTAACAATTGGAAGAAAGGCGCCACGCCATCGGTTACTTCTGACTTTGCCGCAGAACTCAAAGAGAGAGGATACCTTGACGCTCCAAAGAAAAAAACGGACTCAGATAATAACGATTTAACAGAAGAATAAAATGGCCATTTTTAACGGTACAGAATTAGGCGTATACATTGGAGGCACATTGATTGCAGCCGCTACGGATTGCTCGCTTTCGATGAGCATGGAAACAATCGACATAACTACAAAGGATTCGGCTGGATGGCGTGAGCTGCTCGGCGGCACAAAATCCGGTTCGATGAGCGTAAGCGGTTTGATTGATTACAACGACACGAACCAAGACGTTGACGATTTATTTACAGCGCTTTCAAACCGCACAGAACTAACCTTGAAATTTGCCAAAGCGAATCCGGTAGTTGGTGAGGATTATAACTACAGCGCCAGCGGTTTTATAACTAGCTTGGAGCAGTCAGGCGGCACAGAAGATACAGCAACTTACAGCGCTTCATTTGAGTTGAGCGGCGTAATTACTCAAACAGCTGAATGATCGAAGTAAACGGCACAGATTATCCGGTGCGCTTTTCTATGAAGGCGTTAAAAAAGTTTGAACGCAAAGCGAAAGTAAACGTGTTCAGTTTGTCGGATCCTTCTAAACTTTCTGCAGATGCTTGCGCCTACCTATGCTTTGTAGGTGTCGAATGCGGTTGCAACTTCGAAGACATTGAATTTAAAATGGAACTCGGTGAATTTGAGGAGTATATAACGCTTTCACATGTTACTGCATGTTTCGAGGTACTCGGCGAGTACAGCGACGAAAAAAAAAGATAGACGGCACGGATCAGGCTATAGGATGGCCGGAATTAATACGGATGGGGATGGGCGTGCTTTGCCTGTCCCCTTCTGCGTTTTGGTCAATGACCTTCGGAGAAATAAGCTTAGCGGTTGACGGACACCGAGAAGCCGAGGAATACCGCGAGCGTTACGCATGGGAAAGAGCGCGATGGCTAGGCGCTATGACCTTTCAGCCGCACCTAAAAAAAGGCCGTAAATTAGCCCCAACGGATTTAATGCAGTTCCCGTGGGAAAAGCCTGAGCAGAACGCCAAGAAACTCACTAAAGAGGAACTAAAGCAGCGAATACTAGAAAGAGACGAATGGCAAAGCTGAATGATTTAATAGTAACGATCGGCGCGAATACGCGAAACTTTGATAAAGGGTTAGGCGCTTCGATGCGCAAGATGCAGCAATTTGGTAAAAACACCAAAGCGCTCGGAAGATCGTTAACGCGTTCTCTTACCATGCCCCTCGCTGCGATTGGCGGGATGGCTGTAAAGACGGCGGCCAACTTTGAGTTTAGTATGGCTAAGGTTGCAGCGGTAAGCGGATTTGCAGCCGACGAAATGAAGGCGCTAGAAGCGCAAGCCAAGCAGCTCGGCGGATCCACCAGCAAAAGCGCCAGCGAGGTGGCCAGCTTGCAGTTAGAACTGGCCAAGCTAGGTAAGAGCAGCACGGAAATACAAGATATGACCGAGGGCATTTTAAGCCTTTCGATCGCATTTGATAAAGACTTAGGAGAAACGGCCAAGGTAGTAGGTGAGTCTTTAAATCAATTCGGACTTGACGCGGATCAGGCCGGAAGGGTGGCGGATAATATGGCGGTTCTGTTTGGTAGTTCTGCTTTGGATCTTGAAAGCTACGGATCGGCTATGAGCGTGGTGGGTGTAACGGCGCAATCTATGGGCCTTAGTATAGAGGAAACAGGCAGCGCGATCGGTGCGCTTGTCAATGCCGGTGTAGATGCTTCGACGGCAGGAACTTCGTTAACGCGTGCGCTGGTTACCCTAGCTAAGGAAGGCATGACCGGTAAGGAGGCCATGGAAGCCTTAACCACGGGCAACCTTGACACGGCGCAAGCCTTTGAATTTTTCGGCGATCGTGCTGGTAAGATTATCCCCGTTTTGCAAAACGCAGGCGCGAAGATGGACGAACTCACCGAAAAGCAAAGGGAGGGAGCCGGCGCAGCTTTAAAAGCTCGAAAGACTTTAGAAGATACAGCAAAGGGAGGATTTGACGCACTCAAGAGCGCAGTTGAGGCCGCAGGTATTGCCATGGGTACGGCTTTAATGCCAACGGTAAAAAAGCTCACCGGTTTTTTTACAACGTTAGCGAGCAAGATGGCAAGCCTCGACAGCGGAATGCAGACGCAAATAGTAACGATCATGGCGCTGGTTGCGGGTATTGGCCCGCTGCTTATGATTTTACCGTCTATCGTTTCGGGCTTTATGATGTTGATCAGCCCCGTTGGTTTAGTGATTGCGGCAATTGTTGGGCTAGGCGTTGCCGTGGTAACGTTTGCTGACGAAATCGCGCCGTATGTGACTGACGTAATCAATTACTTTATAACGCTGTACAACGAAAGCGACGCGGTGCGCATGCTAATCGGGTATGTAAAGACGGCGTTTGTGCAAGGCTTCAAAATAATTTTTAAGGTCGTTGGCTTAGTAGTTGAGCGAATTAAAGATCTTGGCACTGCGTTTATGCAGGTTTTAAAAGGCGATTTTAGCGGAGCCGCCGAAACTATGGCGGAGTCTTTCAAAAGGCAATTCGAAGAAATTGGAGAGATTATAACGGAGTCAGCCGCAGCAATTCGCGAAGGAATCGACAAGGAACTAGAAAGGGAGCCGATCGAATTGGTAAGCAATGAAGCCGTAGAGGAAGCACTCAGCACCATAGGCGGATTAACCGACCTGATCCCTTCGCTGGATATTCCAGTAAACATTGGCGGCGGCGGTGCTGCCGTAGTTGACCAAGGGCCGAAAGACATGAAGGAACTAAAGCCAATTGCCGGAGGCGGTGCTGGTGTTCCTGAACCTAAACTAATTGCGCAGAGCAGCACAGCGGTGAGCGAATTAGCACGTAATCAATCAGAACTTAACAAGGAAATCGGCATTAGTATTGGGTTAGGGCCGCAGATGACTGATGCTTTTGTAGGAATGGGCATGGCCATTGGCGGTTTAGTTGCCGGAACGATGACAATGACAGAAGTTTTTGCCAACTCTTTAATGGGTTTAGCCGACTTGCTTATAGATTTAGGTTCTCAATTTATTGCTGCGGGTGCTATGGCTACACAATTTTACGCTAACCTCATTGCGAATCCGCCGTTGGCTATTGCTGCCGGTGTTGCTTTGGTAGCAACAGGCGCAGTAATTAAAGGTTTACAATCTCGAATGGAGTCGAAGCCGCCAGCGCTTGCAAAGGGTGGTTTGGCGTTTGGCCCGACGATGGCAATGGTAGGAGATAACCCGAACGCCGGATCTGATCCGGAGGTAATTGCGCCGCTTAGTAAATTGCAGAGCATGATGGGCGGGCAAGCTGTACAGGTTACAGGTAAAATCTCAGGCCGTGACATACTTCTAACGAGCGAACGAAACGCAATAGACCGAAACCGAGTAAGAGGATTCTAAATGGCTGATGCAATAAGACTTTTCGCAGAATTTACCGACGACCTCGGCGACGATTGGCGTTTAAATATCCATGACTCTAATTACGGCGCGAGTGCGGTTGAATTTAAATTAGGGGCCGACGGTTTTGTTTTGAGTTACTCAGGCAATAATGAGGATCGCCACCAGTCGGTTATAGGTAGCGAAATAACGTTTACGCTTACAGAGGAAAACGCTGCGCATGAAACGTTCATGGATTTGCTGGCAACTAACACCGAGGCGCGTTTTTCTGTCAGTATCCGCAAAGATCCGGACGGCACAAATGATTTTTGGTGGGGTGGGATCTTGTTACCTGAACAAATTGTTAGGCCGTACGATTACGAACCAATCCAAAACACGCTGACGGCCTCGGACGACATTGGCAATTTGCAGAGCATCGTTTATAATAATGACGGCACAGCGTACAGCGGGCAAGATTCAGTAATTGGCCACGTGTTGAACTGTTTAAATAAAATGCGTACGCTGCATTTTTGGGGTACGGATGATTTTTTGTATTACGTGAATGATTTTAAAAGCCAGCAATACACCGGCGCAAATCAGTTACTCGATACACGGATAAGCCATTACGGCCTTTTCAATCCCGACGACGCAAACACAAACCAATATTATAGCACATTCGAAGTCTTGGAAAATTTGGCCAAGGTATTTAATGCGCGCGTCTTTCAATCGCAAGGAAAATGGTGGTTTCTGCCTGTAGGCGCTCAGAAATACAGCACGACGTTAACGGTCGAAGGAACGCAGAAAGATGGCACAGCATTAACGCAGCAAAGTATTGCAGCGGCTAAAGGATTCGGTAGCGATTTCGAACGCTTAAACGGTTACGAATACACATATTTAGCGCCGGTTAAAACGGTAAAGCGTACGCGAAAATATAACGGTAATTTTCCCGTAGTTTTGGACGGCCTATATAGCGAACAGCAATTCGGCACAGCGGTAAGCGACACGGATATAGATTACAACACAGGCACGACGTTAGCCGTTAGCGGTGTTTTAAATTACGCGTACAACGGTGACAACGCAAGCACGGGCAACGCGAGGATAGGCCGCGTAGAGCTTCAAATTACCGTAAAGATTGGCACAAAGTACGTCCAGCGTGACGTTACTTACGAAGGGTCTCAATCGGTTTTTAATGGCTTTGGCGATCCGGATGAATGGCCCTACACATATACGACACACGTATACGGAAACGTTGCGTTAAGCAATTCACTGGCATACTATAAAATAGTAAGCCCGATTTTCGACAAGCGCGACGGCGAAAGTCTGGCAGTACCTTTCTATTTTGATATTCCCGCTTTGGCTACGGATGAAAACGGCATAGATATAACGGTTAACATTTTTGGCCGTAACGATTTAGGTAATAATAATACAGCGTTAGTAGATAACACGAACGCAGATTTTGAAATCGTGACTTTGCGCGCTGACGTTACCGGTCCGGAGCCGCTTGGCGATACCGTAGATTTTACAGCTACGAACAGCCAAAGCGCCCGAACGGATATAGATCAGGGCATTAGCTTATTTGGCGATTACGAAACGCCAAACGCGGACGGCGTTCTACGCATCGTTGAGGGTATCGACGCCATAACTTCCACGCAATGGCAAAGCCTAAATTTCACAGGCGCGGGAATTGCGATTAACCGGCTCGGCGTGCAGGAAATTCTAGGAGGCCAAGTAAAGCCGACACGCGTACAGCGTGGACAGATTTACGGGTCATTAATTTATCCTTGGCAAGTCATTGACGACACGGACGGCGATTACGCATTATTCCAGCTCACGTACACGGCGCGAGCAGTTGAAACGCAGTTAGAGGCGTTTCAAATTAGCCGCGATCTTACAAACGTCGTAAGCATTCAAGGGGACACGCACGACGTGAACGAACCGATAGACGAAAGCAGCGTTTTGCGCTCGGCTTTGGCTTTCAATGTTACGAATAGGGCTTTGGGTGTAGGTTACGAAGGTTATGGCAGCCGCGTGCAAACGTTAGTTCGAAGCGTAAGCCAGCGCGATACGATTACGACACAGATTGCGGATACCGACCTGCATATCGTAAACACTTGGACGGGGCCAAATGGATACGCCACCTTAGAACTTCCGCCTATTGCAGAAAATCACGGGCGCACTATTCAGATACACAGCGACAGCACGATAAGCGCGAATACCTACGTGCGCTTAGTGCCTTACAGTACAGATTCCGGCGTGACTATTGATGGCGCAGCAGATTACAGTTTCAATAGATCTTACGACGGCATTACAATTTTAGGCCACACAGACAATAATTGGTATATCATTCAGAAAAAGGACAAGTAATGAATTGGGAATTGGTGGCGATAATTGCGCCGGTAGTAGCGGCCTCGGTTGGGGTTTGGGTAAATTTAAATAGTACGGTCGCACGTTTGAAAAGCCGCGTGATCCAGCTAGAAATTGACAGCAACGAAATTAAAAGCGACATGAAAGAACTATTGGCAAGCGTTCACAAAATCGAG
>Ga0209193_1001584_pt1 | contig 11589 bp, 6 predicted proteins | sample COGITO_mtgs_1003_FD_185515 | JGI IMG/M metagenome (GOLD analysis project Ga0209193, IMG submission 185515) | Pelagic marine microbial communities from North Sea - COGITO_mtgs_100330 (SPAdes) (version 2) | ecosystem: Environmental > Aquatic > Marine > Epipelagic ... | reverse complement strand
CAAATAATAATAAATCGCCGGTTTCAAATGTGTTTTCTTTTAGCGTTTCGTCAAGAATAATAGGTATAGTCCCTCCAGATGTATTGGCGTATCTATCCATGTTTGTTTTTACTTTTTCAAATGGCAACCCAACCCTACGAGCTACCTCCTGCAAGATTTTAATACTAGGTTGATGGGGTAGTAGGTATTTAATTTGATCTATACTACAGTTGTTTTTTGATAGTATTTCGTCAATACATTTAGGAACAACATCTATGGCAGTTTTATAGACCTGCGGCCCATTCATTCTAAAAGTGTGCTCATTGTTTTTTAGGGTTTGTTCACAAGAGGGTTTTTCTGAACCTCCGCCAGGAATAGTGAAATGATCTTTACCGGTCCCATCAGTGTGTAATAAAAAGTCTACAAACCCCTTGTCTTCTGTTGTATGAGAGAGTAATAAAGCACCAGCTCCATCTCCAAAAAAGACAGCATCTCTTCTGTTCCAATCTGTAATGGTAGAAAAGGTATCTGCACCTATTACCAGGACATTTTTATACATTCCAGATTTAATGTATTGTACTGCTGTAGCGGTTGCAAATAGTGCTCCAGAGCACACCGCTGAGATATCAAAAGCAACAGCATTGCTTGCTTTTAATTTTTCTTGAACAAAGCATGCGCAAGAAGGCGCCAACCTATCTGGAGTTGCTGTGGCTATAATAATAAGATCAATGTCTTGCGGCTTTAGGCCAGCATCTTGGATTGCAATTAAGCCTGCTTGGTAGGCCAAATCACTTGTAGTTTCTCCAGTTGAAATCCTGCGCTCTTTTATACCTAGGTTTTCATAAATCCATTTGTCTGAAGATCCAACGCTCTCGAAAAAATCATTTTTTACCACGTTTTTAGGGGTGTAAGACCCTGTTCCTTTTATGTAAGCATTTATCATAAACTAAATTTAACCAGCAAAATTCAGCCTTTTTTTACAATAACAAACAATAAAAATAGATTAATTAACATTGGGTAACATATTGAAAAAAAAAGACGTTTAAAATAGCGATTATGATAATTATTTAAGTCTTTAAGCTTTAAAAATGAAGTATTGATAATGGAATAATTTGAAATTTTTCTAATTTTATATGATATAAAACAAAAACACCCCTATTTTTTTACTATAAAATCTAAAAACACTACTTTTTTTAGGACTAAGTGTCAAAAAATAGGGGGGGGTAGGAAAATATTAAAAAATAGTAATTATTTATTTTTAGTTTTAAATTATAAAATCTAAAGGGCTTTAAAATATTCAAAATAGCACCGTATTTCAAATCATTCGAAGCTTGAGGACAATAAACTAACTCGAAACTATTAGTGAAATACACCTTACGGTTTTTTAGTGTCGTAACTTTGCTTTGCTAATAAAAAAACATAGTTGTTTTTATATCTTATTAGCGCTTATATTAGTTTTGTTTAATAGCTTAGTGCTTAGTATAATAGGTGGATTTTAGATTTATCTTCCCATTTTGCTTTATAAGCAGCATCCACGAAGAAAATTTTCAAATCTGCTTTGTATGCAGCATCCACAAAATATATTTTCTTTTTAGCCTTGTATTCTGCATCAGTGAAAAACCATTTACCATCGTTTTTCCCTGCTTTATATGCTGCATCTACCCTGTATACTAGTAGATCTGCTTTGTAGTTGTTATCTACTACAAATACCTTAACATCTGCCTTATAGGCTTGATCTACAGAAAATACCTTCTGAGCGTTTGTTTTAAAAAAAGTTAGTGTTACAACAATAAAAAAGAATCCTCTCATAATATATGTATTAGCGTAGTTTCGGAAATTTTAATGGATCTGCCTCATGCATCATATCATATACCTTTTCAAAAACATCCTCTGCAGATGGTTTACTAAAGTAATCTCCATCTGTACCATAAGCAGGACGATGTTGCTTCGCAGTTAAGGTTTGTGGCTTGCTGTCAAGATGTTGGTATCCATTCTGCTGATCTACAATATGTTGTAAAATATACGCTGATGCCCCCCCAGGAACATCTTCATCTATAACAAGTAGCCTGTTTGTTTTCTCTACACTTTTTACCATCTGATGGTTTGTATCTAGGGGTAGTAATGATTGTACGTCTATCAATTCTGCGTCAATACCCACTTGTTGTAGCTCTTTTGCAGCTCGCTCAATAATGCGCAAGGTGCTTCCGTAAGATACTAAAGTAATATCTGTTCCTTGTTTAATGGTCTCTATCACACCAATTGGAGTTTTAAATTCTCCTAAATTAGTGGGTAATGGTTCTTTCAATCTATATCCATTTAAGCATTCTACAACCAAAGCTGGTTCATCTGTAGATAACAGTGTGTTATAAAATCCAGCTGCTTTTGTCATATTTCTAGGCACTAAAATATACATGCCACGTAATAAGTGTATCAAACCTCCCATTTGCGATCCGCTATGCCATATACCCTCCAGCCTGTGTCCTCGTGTTCGAACAATAAGGGGCGCTTTTTGTTGCCCGTTTGATCTGTATCTAACCGTCACCAAATCATCACTCATAATTTGTAAGGCATATAAAATATAATCTAGGTATTGTATTTCGGCAATAGGACGTAACCCTCTCATGGCCATTCCAATACCCTGTCCAAGAATTGTAGCTTCTCTAATACCTGTGTCACTTACTCTAAGTTCACCGTATTTTTCCTGCATACCCTCCAAACCTTGATTTACATCTCCAATTGTTCCTGCATCTTCCCCAAAGATTAAAGCCTCAGGATATTTACTGAAAATAGCATCAAAGTTATCTCGAAGAATGATACGAGCATCAACATCTTCTGCCTCTGCGTTATAGGTAGGTAGCACCTCTGTAATTGTCTTTGCATTTATAGCACTCTCACTGAAAAGGTTTGAAGAGTAACTTGGTTGTGTGGTCTCAAAATAGTTATTTAACCAGCTTTGAAGCTGTTCTTTTTCTTGGCTTTGCTCATTAATTACATACCGTAGTGCTTTTCTTGCCCCTCCAGCAATACTTCTTCTTAAAGGTTCTTTTTCTGCGGCTAGTTCATTTGTAATAAGGTCTATAAAACTCCTGTTTTCAGAGCTTTTTGCCAACTCTGTAAGTAAAGCTATTACTTGTTGCTGCTCTTGTTTTTGAGGAGCAACGAAAGCCTCCCAAGCTGCTTTTTTACCATTACGCACCTGTGTTTTTATATCTTTTTCTATAGCTAGCAATTCATTATGTGAGGCAACACCAATCTCTAGGAGCCAGTCGCGCATTTTTACATTGCAATCAAAAGCAGCCTCCCAATCCAAGCGTTCTTTGTTTTTGTATCTCTCATGAGACCCGCTGGTAGAATGTCCTTGTGGCTGTGTTAATTCTTTTACGTGTATTAGAACCGGTACATGTTCTTTTCTTGCTATGTCTGAGGCTTTTTGGTAGGCATCAATTAGTGTTGGGTAATCCCAACCCATTACACGAATAATTTCATAGCCATTACCATTTTCATCTCGCTGAAATCCTTTGAGGATTTCAGAAATATCTTCTTTAGTGGTTTGGTATTTTGCATGCACTGAAATCCCATACTGATCATCCCAAACACTAACAACCATAGGTACTTGTAAAACACCTGCTGCATTTATAGTTTCCCAAAACAAACCTTCGCTTGTACTTGCGTTACCAATTGTTCCCCAAGCCACCTCATTTCCTTTAGAGGATAAATGACTCAGGTGGTCGAGCCCATCAACCTGTCTGTATATTTTTGATGCCTGTGCTAGTCCAAGAAGTCTTGGCATTTGTCCTGCAGTTGGGGAGATGTCTGCGCTAGAGTTTTTTAGTTCTGATAGGTTTTTCCAACTTCCATCTTGGTTAATGGTTGGTGTTGCAAAGTGACCACCCATTTGCCGGCCACCACTTATAGGGTCTGCATGTAAATCTGTGTGGCCATAAAGTCCAGCAAAAAATTGCTGTATCGTTAAAGCTCCAATTGCCATCATAAAGGTTTGATCACGGTAGTAACCACTACGCCAATCTCCTGCTTTAAAGGCTTTTGCCCAGGCCAATTGAGGTATTTCTTTACCATCCCCAAAAATTCCAAATTTAGCTTTTCCTGTCAATACTTCACGACGTCCTAAAAGACTGCACTCTCTACTTGTAACAGCAATTTTATAATCATTTAAAACTTCTGTTTTAAAATCATCAAAAGACATGTCTTTATTTGTTTTAGGATCTGTTTGCATGTTTGGGATATTAGCTAGTTTGGGCCTAAGGCAAAAGTACTAAAAATCAAGATGCTAAACAATGGTTAATTGTTGCGATATTGTTAGTGTAATAGCGGTTTAAGTGATAATTATTTAAAAAATGACATAATTTTATTACTTGCGATACGAATCAGTAAGACAAAAGGGAGCCCATGTAATAATATGTCAAACCAGTCTTTAAAGCCCATATCTGTAGCACCACCAGCAAGCCATTTTAGTTTGCCCCAAAGATGCGGTTCAGGGAAAAATGGTGCCAAACCTAGGCTTAGACAAGCTATTATAATAACCCTCCAATTGTTGTGTATTGATTTCATATCCTGATGTCATTAGTACCACTCTCTGGTGAATAGTCCTAGGAGTGTTTTTGGAGAAAGGGTAATTTTAAAACGTATTTTTTGATCATAATTATCTAGGCCAGCTTCCCAACCTAGGCTAGAATACAAAGGGAAATATACCTCGAAATAATTCTGAACTAAATTGATACGTATTCCAGAGTCAAAGACAGCCTTAGTGCCCGTATCGGTGTTATGTACTAATCCAGCATCACCATAAATTAAAATCCAACGCCATAGGTTTGTACTAGCGTTGATGGTTGTTATCCAACTATTGGCAAAGTCTACCTCTAGATTAGATTTAAAACCTCCCTCTGCTTCAATAAGTTGTTGGCTAAAAACCCCCGAGTCTTCACTACGGCCATAATAGTCGTAATCAAAAAGATAGTCTGTGGGGCGGTCTAAGGCGAAACTAAAAAAGTCATCACTTTGTTTGGTATTATTGAACAAAAAAGCCCCTCCAAAGAGTCTTATGTTAAGCTGTCGGTTGTTTTCAAAAAGTTTTCTGTAATCAAAGGTGAGGGCTATTTTACTAAATTTACCTGAGATTTGATAATCAACAACACTCCTGTAATAGTTTATTAAGTTTGGGTTACTGTACACATAACTAGCATTGAAAATGCTATAGTTAGGGTCTTGTTGTGGATTATTTGGATTTGCATCTCTTGAGACAGTTACATTTCTAAGGCTAATAAACTGCTTTTCATTATTTCTAATATCTTGGTTTGAAAATGCAAAGGTCATAAAAGGGGTAAAGCGTTTGTAAAATAGTCCAGTATCATAGCTGAAATAATTTCCAGAGAAACCATACCGAATACTCCTGAGCTTTCCTTGTTCAAACTGATTGGTGTACTGCACAGAGGCACTACCAATAAGGGTTTTAGATGTAAAACCATATTGAGGCTCCAACTTATAGTGCACCCCTTTAGGAAGTATTGTTTTGTTATATAGCTTTAATCCAGTAGTTAAACCATCATAGAGGTTGTATTTAAATACAGGCATGAAAAATATCTGGTTAAACCGATGGTCTTGTACATCTTTAAATAATCGTAACTGAAGGGGCCTGTTAAAAACACTTCCAAATGTTTTTATATTATTTGCTCTGTTGTATTCTGTTATATAGCCTTGCTTGTTTAACTCTAGGCGTTTCAGACCCTTGGAGGGTACAGTTACTATACCAATACTATCTATTGGTGTAGACCATTTTTTAAATAAGAGTGCCCCATCTTTACTATTTCCAGTTATAGATACAGGTAATATATTGTCTCGTTTGTTTATGATGGTTACATCTATAGAGTCTGCTCTTTTTGTGGTTTTTTTAATTTTAAAGTCAATGGTACTGCGTTTTTGAACATAATTATTGAAAAACCAATCTATATTTTTTGAACTTAGGGTTTCAATACTATGTTTAAAATCTAATGGTGTGCTGGGTTTTAGTTTATACATGTTATAATACCGCTTTATACTTGTATCCAAAACATCAGTACCCAAAAAATCTTTTAAGTATTCCAGACCTTTTCCCGCATAATAATTATTAGCAATTTTTTTATTAAACTTAGTTAATGAATCTTTTGGTGTGCTCAGGGGTTGATGAATGTTATTACGGGCCATGTTTAAATACAAAAGCGAGTATTGGTCATTAAACTCTAAATCTGCAATATGTGCCCATCGTATGATCCAAAAATCACTTAAACTGCCTAACACTTTCATTTTTGGGTAATACGTGTTTACGTATTCTATCATTAAGTAAATTTGTAGGGCACCAAATAGCCAAACATCCTTTCTTGGATCTAGTAACAGAGTGTTTTCGAGATATGTTCTGGACAGGGTCTTAAATTGTGTAATGTCATACTCAAACCCCGTTGGGAATGGACTTAAAAACCTAGGTAATTGATTTAATCCATAAACAGGGTTGTTTTTAGTATCCTCATCACTAACGATTATTTTTTTAAATGGATAAGACCCCACTTTTTGTTTTAGAAAAAACACCATTCTATCCAAAGTAATTGCCCTCATGGAAGATGTTATGTTTGATTTTGACAAGTTACTTTGTACCTCGAGATTACTTATAATAAAAGTTTCAAAAAAGTTTGTCTTACCTAAAAACAAAGTTGCCTTTATTCTCTGATCACCAGAGAGAGTAAGTGTTTTTATTCCCTTTGAAATAGTAGAGTCAATTATGTCTAACTCTGTATTTACTTGAAACTCCTGTGGAAGGTGCAAGGTGATATTAAAACGTGTGGCTCTTTGATAGAGATCATTGGAATTTTTATTACTGTATAGCCGCCATTTTTGGTCATACACAGCAGGAGACACATACCAATACCTTAGTTTGTAGTTTCCGTCTTTATCAACCCCATAGCGGGTATAGGTGTCTTGAGCTACTTTTACAGTGTACCTAAAGTTGATACCAACGCTAGTTCCATTTCTTAGTGGTTTTGGAAGTATTACGTATAGCAAATCGACCTCAGGCCCACGATTCCATTCAAGAGTGTTTCCTGTATCGTCCAATACTGTTTTTAGAGTAGTATTGCCTCTTTTAGTGTCTTTCTCGAAATGAAAAGCACTCACATAATTGTCTTCAAGCCTAACTCCTAATGGAGATTTTTTTGTGCTAAAACTATTTGCCCAATTATGAAAGTATAACGTATCTAAACTTGTGCCTGTTGTATTTTCAAAGAGAACATGTTGCTTAACATCAAGAGTACGAGAACTGTCATCTAAACTAGCATCTATTGTGATTGTATGTTGTGACCAGATAGGCAAACTCACAACAAAAAATAGTATAAGTATGTAGTGTTTAGGAATCAAAAAGTCTTCAAGAATTTTAATGTTTGGTTTGAGGACTTATTGGTGATATAGTATACACCTTTTGTTAATTGGGCTACGTTTACAACTGTAGTAGCAGCATTTATTTTAAAATCTAATATCTCTTGTCCAAGTGTATTAAACACTCCAAAAGTATCACTTTGTATCTCCCATTGTGGGGCATAAACAGTAAGCTGCTCAGATACCAATGTGTTTTTTAATGAAAAAGGTTGAACTAATGGTTGTTGAGGAGTATCTAAAATTATAATTTCTTGATTTGTTTCAAGCTCCATAACTACGGGTAAATGATCACTCATATTGTATAATGCATCCCGTATATTTTGATTGTAAGCACCTCCACAATTAATGTCATTTATATTGTTGTTGTAGCAGTTTCCGTTATTCCCATAGGCATTGTAGCTATTTGTTTTGTATTGAAGACTGGGATTTGTCATCATATTTTGTGATACCATGATAAAATCAAACCTGTCATCTAAACCACCTCCAGCACCACCCCCAAAACCGGAAGAACTTGTGCGAGTGCTTTGAGTATGTATAGCTCTAAAATCTTCATTATTATTCCAAGCCCCTGGAGTGTTTATAGGGTCTGCCATTGTTATGCTATTTGTTTGATCTAGTATTTCTTGGTATGCGGGCTCTGTAGAGGTGTATATATTAAAATCTCCGGCAAATAATACAAAAGAATCCTCTTCAAGCTGCTGGGTGTCATTAACAAATGCCTCTACCATTGAAAGCCTTAATTGCTGATTGGCACTTCCTTGGCTTGATTTTAAATGTGTTACGTAGGCATAAATACGAATAGGATTGGTGTCTTGAGCGGTTGTATTTAAAAGCAATGTATATTTATTAATATCTCTTACCGGGGTGTTTATAATTTCTGTGTTTTCTAACAAAAACATATCGTTTCTGTAAAAAAGGGCTTGTTGCAAATCACCCCCACCAGATTGATTTTCAAAATAGGGGGCCGCACTGTAGTTGCTATTGCTATCACTATTTAGGCCTATATTTAAAATAGCATCTGCACCTTCTTGGTTTTGTAATTCACAAACCATAAAAATATCTGGCTCATAATCTTGTAAAACTACTTGCAATAAGTCGATTCTATTTGGATTTAATTCCGGGAACCACAAAACATTGTAAAACATTGTTTTAATAGTGTTTTGTGAATAACAAGAAATACTGAAAAACAGTAGCGATAAAAAAATAATAGTATGACGCATATAACTGGGGAGTTATTAAAATTAAAAGTTTGGACTAAAGTTGTTTTTGTTATAAAAGTTATTTAAAATGTCTAATACCTCGTCTTCTGTGTCAACGACATGTACCAAATCTAGATCTTCTGGGCTTATGTTACCTTCTTCAAGAAGGGTGTTTTTTACCCATTGCATTAAACCACTCCAAAAAGATCTTCCTACTAAAATTAAAGGAAACTGATCAATTTTTTTAGTTTGTATTAACGTAAAGGCTTCAAATAACTCATCCAGTGTTCCAAAGCCACCGGGCATAACTACAAAACCTTGTGAGTATTTTACAAACATAACTTTTCGCACAAAAAAGTAGTCAAAATCAATGCTTTTATCTGGGTCTATATATGGGTTGTCGTGTTGTTCGAAGGGCAGTGTGATGTTAAGCCCCACAGAGGTTCCACCAGCAAGGTGCGCTCCTTTGTTACCAGCCTCCATAATACCGGGGCCACCTCCAGTAATTACTCCATATCCACTTTCTGTAATACGTTTTGCAATGCTTTGGGCTAGTTTATAGTATTTATGATCTGGTTTGGTGCGGGCAGAACCAAATATAGATACACAGGGGCCAATACGGCTCATTTTTTCATATCCATTTACAAATTCTCCCATTATCTTAAAGATCGCCCAAGAATCATTGGTTTTTTGCTCGTTCCAGTTTTTGTGATTTTTTTCAGATCTCATGGTACCTGTATTAAAATTAGTAATGCATTATCAATCAAAGTACATATTTACCTTGATACTTACTACTTATTTTGCAATTCTTTCTTTAAAAATTTTGCTGTAAAACCTATATTGTTTTTTACAATTTCTTCTGGGGTTCCAGTGGCCATCACCTTTCCGCCACTTTTTCCTCCCTCAGGTCCTATATCAATGATGTAGTCTACTGTTTTTATCACATCAAGGTTATGTTCTATAATTAAAACGGTGTTTCCTTTTTCTACTAGTTTTTGTAGCACAATCATTAATACTCTTATATCCTCAAAATGTAGGCCAGTAGTAGGCTCATCTAGAATGTAAAATGTATTTCCTGTATCTCTTTTTGAGAGTTCTGTTGCTAATTTAATGCGCTGAGCCTCACCTCCAGATAAGGTGGTAGACTGCTGCCCTAAGGTAATATAACCAAGGCCAACATCACGAATAGTTTTTAGTTTTCTATATATTTTAGGAATCTTTTCAAAGAAGTCACAGGCTTCATTGATGGTCATTTCTAACACATCATATATAGATTTTCCTTTGTATCGTATTTCTAGGGTTTCTCTATTAAATCGTTTTTTCTGACACGTCTGGCAAGCTACATACACATCTGGCAGAAAGTTCATCTCTATTACTCTTAATCCTCCGCCTCTACATGTTTCACACCTTCCGCCTTGCACATTAAAACTAAATCTTCCAGGTTTGTAACCTCGTATTAACGCCTCAGGCACTTTTGCAAACAAACTTCTAATTTCAGAAAACACTCCAGTATAGGTGGCTGGGTTTGAGCGTGGTGTTCTACCAATTGGAGATTGATTAATGTCTATGACCTTGTCTAGATGTTCAAGTCCTTTAATTTTTTTATAGGGCATTGGTACTTTTACACCATTAAAAAAGTGAGCATTTAAAATAGGGTAGAGGGTTTCATTGATAAGGGTAGACTTACCGCTTCCAGAAACTCCTGTTACACCTATCATCATCCCTAGGGGTATTTTTACACTTACATTTTTTAAATTATTACCTGTAGCTCCTGTTAGTTCCAAAGTATGTTTGTTGCCTTTTCTTCTTTTGCTAGGTATTTTTATTTCTTTGCTACCATTTAAATACTGAGCTGTAAGGGTATTGTGTTTTATTATTTCACTTGGGGTTCCTTCACTTACAATTTCACCACCAAACTTACCAGCTGCAGGACCAATATCTATTACATAGTCTGCGTGCTCTATCATGTCTTTGTCATGCTCTACTACAATTACAGAATTTCCTATGTCCCTGAGAGAGAGTAAAGATTTTATTAATCTTTCGTTATCTCTTTGATGTAAGCCAATACTTGGCTCATCTAAAATATATAAAACGCCCACAAGTTGAGATCCTATTTGAGTTGCTAGTCTAATACGTTGTGCTTCTCCACCAGAGAGTGATTTAGAGCTCCTATCTAGTGCTAAATAGGTGAGGCCAACATCAATTAAAAACTGGAGTCTTGTTTTCACCTCTTTAATTATTTCACTGGCTATTCTAAGTTGGGTGTCACTCAGATGATTTTCTAAATCTTCAAACCATGCGGCCAACTCTATGATATCCATTTGCGCTAATTGTGCAATGTTTTTATCATTAACTTTGAAATACATGGATTCTTTACGTAGCCTACTACCTTCACACTCTGGACAAGCAATTTTATCCATGTATTGTTTAGCCCAGCGTTTTAAAGAAGTAGTTTCACTAGCATCAAAGGTGTTTTGTATAAAATGAACAACACCTTCAAAATCTATTTTATAATTGCGGGTAATCCCTAGGGTTTTAGATGGTACGTCAAACTTATCATTTCCGCCATAAAAGATAAGCTCTTTGGCGTCTTTTGAAATGTCCTTAAATGAATCTGTTAATTTAAAATTAAACCGCTGTGATATGAGTTCTAGTTGCTTAAATATCCAATTATTTTTCTGTGGCCCGTGAGGAGCTAAGGCTCCATTTTTTATAGAAAGGCTTTGGTCTGGAACTACTTTGTTTATGTTTACTTTGTGTAAAGCTCCCAATCCCTTACAACTCTGGCACATGCCTTTAGGAGAATTAAAAGAAAAATTATTTGGCTCTGCATTAGGATAGGAGATACCACTTTGTGGGCACATAAGAGCTCTACTGAAATAGCGCGCTTCATTGGTTTGATTATCTAATACCATCATCACATCATCACCATGGTACATTGCCGTGACAATACTTTCTGTTAGACGTTTGTCATTATCTATAGCATCACTAATCT
>Ga0209193_1001581_pt1 | contig 11601 bp, 18 predicted proteins | sample COGITO_mtgs_1003_FD_185515 | JGI IMG/M metagenome (GOLD analysis project Ga0209193, IMG submission 185515) | Pelagic marine microbial communities from North Sea - COGITO_mtgs_100330 (SPAdes) (version 2) | ecosystem: Environmental > Aquatic > Marine > Epipelagic ... | reverse complement strand
CGAATTAGAAAATAAACATAATGCAATTATTTGATGAAATAAATGATGACAATTTACTAATATTTGCTTCTCGGCATTACTACAATCCAAAATGTATTGATGTCGAGGAGTTTTATGAAGATCTAAATAGATTTAAGTATGTAAAAAGATTAGTAAATAGATATATTGAATCTGAAAGATTAGCAGATAGATTGATACTAAACCATCTTATTATTATTTTTAATGTTTTTGGAGTTGAAGCGAGCATAAAGATTTTAAGATTTAAATTAAATAATGATCATTGGAAAGTGATAAAACCATTTTTGATATTTTTAAATCATATTAAGCCAACTGATTTTGTAGATATTGAGATGGATAACACGATTGTACAAATATTAAGAAAGATATAAAGAATGGGATTTATTAAAAAGGCTGGTGATTTAGTATATACTTTTAGATTCTTAGCTCTATTAGTAACACCATTTGAAAAAACAAAGGCCTTTGAATTAGGTCTTATTGATAAAGATGGTAAACGTACTAAAAAGCCTGGTGATCTGGATTATCCAGATCAAAGAGATGCATATACACCATTCATTCGTTTGGTATTTAATATAAAAAGACTCATGGCAAAGGCGCCCGGAGGTCAATCGATTATTGCCAGATATGGCGCTGCGCTTTATCTTATCAAAGAAAATTTAGAACTATCTGATAAATCAATAAATCAGATTGCTGAGAAGTGTGGGCTAGAACCATTAGATTTTTTGTCTGAACAGAGTGGATGGTTTTTATTAGAAAGTGGCGCACTCGCCCCAGGTTCATATCGAGTTAAGTATAACAAAATAGTTAACAGCACTTTTGAAGAAATTGTTAGAGCAAAAGATTATATTAGAGTTGGAGAAGATTGTTATCCAGTCGGTGAAATGTTTGGGTTAAATATCTATGAAGCAACACATACAAAAACTAAACAAAAAGTTTATATCACTATTGGAGAAATAGCGGCATGAAAAATAAATTACCACAAATGAAGTCTTTGAAAAAGGCATTAAAAAATTATAAGCCTCTTGAAAAAGATGATAAAAAAGATGAAGTAGAAGAAGATATCGGAGCCGCTGGAGGTACATCTATTGGCGCAGGAAGTGTTGATATGAATCCAACCGGTGGCCCTGCTCGATTAAAAAAATCTCCTATGAGGAGGTTTCAACCAGCATTTGATACAAGATATAAAAATAAAAAACTTCTATTAACTAAGTTTAGACAGCACGCATACGGCAATAACTAATGCTTAAAATTTATATAATGATATTTGTAATCGGTTTAATAGGCTCTATAGGTTATGGAGCCTATGCTACGTGGAATCATATGCAAGCAAAAATAGAAATATTAACAGCAAACAATGCTAAGCTTGAAGGTGCTGTACAGACTCAAAAAGATACTATTGGCGCACTTGAGTCTGATATTCAAGCAGTTAATAATGAATTAAAAAGCGTTAATAAACAAATGACCCGTACACGCACCCGGAATAAAATACTTGCAAAGAAATTAGAAAGTTTAGATCTTGGGTTGCTTGGTGCTGAAAAGCCAGATGTAGTTGAAAGATTAATTAATAGGGGAACTGCCAATGCATTAAGATGTTTTGAATTAATGTCTGGTGCTCCATTAAGTGAAAAAGAAAGAGAAGCAGAAAATGGAAAAGCGTTTAATCGTGAATGCCCTTGGTTGTTTGATACTCTTGTTGACCCTGAACGGTTGCAGCAACTTGAAGAGGCTTCCCGAAACAGTAGAGATTAAAACTAAACCAGTCGAAAGACCTGAACTTGTTTTACCAGAAGCAGATCAAATTGATCAACGTGATATAACATGGGTTGCAATAACACCAAATAATCATGAAGAAGTTTTTGATGATCTAAAAAAGACAGGCGACGATCTAGTTTTATTTGGATTAACTGGAGATGATTATGGAAAATTGGGTTTAAATATATCTGATATTCGGATGTATGTTGGTCAACAACAAGCAATCATACAAGCATATAAAAATTATTATATTGAAAGTGAAAAAACCATGGATAAAGCCGTGATAGTAGAAGACTAATATTTGTAAAGATTCATAATGTTTAAAATTGATAGAGCAGTTATAGAAATTAATGGCGGATGTAATTATACATGTGAAATGTGTCCGCAAACTAATCCTGATGGCACTACTGGAGCTAGGGGTAAAGCATGGCTTAAAAAAATGCCATTAACGATGTTTGAGGATATTGTTGCGCAATGTGCTGAATCAGGTCTTAATGTAGTAAATTTAGATGGTAGTGGCGAACCAACTCTTAATTCTAATTTACCAAATTATATTGAAATTGTTAAGAAGTATAATGCAAAAGCATACATTTTTAGCAATGGGTTTAAAATGCATAGCCAGTTTATGAAGGACTGTGTGGATGCTGGATTATCATTTTTTAGATTTAGTATAATTGGCTATAATTCTGATTTATATAAAAAGTGGATGAATAGTAATAATTTTAATAAAGTTATAAATAACTTAAACGAAATGAGGCGATATGTTATTGAAAGTAAATCGGAAACAGAAGTCGCAACTTATCATTTAATTTTAAATAATCAAAATATAGAATATGAAGTAGAACAATATTTAAAAATAGTAAATAGTGCTGATGTGGGCACTGAAATATGGAAAATGCATAATTGGAGCGGCGTGTATAATCCGAAGTATACTAGGGCCGGTGAAATAAAGACTTGCGGTCGACCGTTTAGTCCAGATATTGTAGTAAGAGCCGGAGGGAATAATGGAAAAACTGGAGCAGTACATCCTTGTTGCCAGATTTTAGGAAATGATAGTGCTGCTGTATTGGGACATATTAGCCATTCTACTGTACAAGATATTATGGCAGGCAAATTATATGAACAATTAAGAGAACAACATCGCACAGGTAAATATCCTGAATATTGTAAAAATTGTGATTTTTTAATTGATGATCCAGAGACATTAGTATATACTAATAATGGACGTAGTGAAATGCATATGAATGGAACAAAATTTAGTTTAAATGAATATAGATAATAAGAAAGATAAATAAGGGAATAATATATGGATTACTTATGGATTTACACTAGCATTGCCGGAGCTCTTCTTGGTGCGGCCTGTTTAGCTTATATAAGAGATACTAGAATAGGTTTATGGGGATATTCAAAATTTGATCAAGTATGTGACTATTTGCGTGATAGATATGGATGGACATGGTTTGATCAAGATCCAGAAGCATGGAAAAAAGTAAATCCAAAAATTGCCGCTAAGATTCAGGAATTAGAAAATAGAATAAACGACTTGTCAAAAATTTCAGGTGATAATAGGAATATCAGTAATAGAAAAAATACTATATCATCAATACAGCCAAAAGACTATTCTGACGCATAATATACTACCTCCCTCTGTTAAGAGATACTCTCTTATTATATCAAGATATGGTATACTTGTACATATGTATATACTAAATATATTAATTTTTTTAAAAAGATATGCGCATTTTTTATTGTACAAAATTTTAATATTGATATATAATAGTACCAATTAAAAAAACTCACTCTCAATATAGACATTCATGGCAAATAATATGTATTTGCTAGGGAACTAAAGTACGCTTAGGAAAATCATATGTTATTTCAAGAACAAATCTCAAGAAAACCAGACCTATATCCATGGACAAAGGATTTTATTCAAGCTATTTGGAAAGGTTTTTGGACACCGGATGAATTTAACTTTCGTTCTGATTACTCGCAGTTTAAAACAGATCTAAGTCCGGAAGAACGTGAGATTGTTGTTAAGACTATGTCAGCTATCGGTCAAATCGAAATTGCTGTCAAATCATTTTGGGCAGACGTGGGCAACCATCTTCCTCATCCGTCAATTAAAGACTTGGGTTATGCTATGGCTAACTCAGAAGTTATTCATAATATGGCTTATGAGAAAATCCTCGACGTCTTGCATTTGACTCATGTATTTGAAGAAAATTTAAATGAAAAAGTAATCAAAGGCCGTGTAGACTATTTGCGTAAATATAATAACCGTGTTTATAAAGATGATAAAAAGCAATATATTTATTCAATTATGTTGTTTACATTATTCGTTGAAAATGTAAGCCTGTTTAGTCAATTTTATATTATTATGCATATGAATCGCAATAAAGCTGTGATGAAAGATTGTGCTCAACAAGTACAATATACACGTAACGAAGAAATGCTTCATGCTCAAGTTGGTATTAAATTGATTAATACCTTGCGTGAAGAGTATCCTGATTTGTTTGATGATGAATTAGAAGCCCGTGTAAGAGAAGAATGCATCGATGCTCTTAAAGCAGAAAGCAAAGTCATTGATTGGATTATGGGTGGATACCAAACTGATGGATTATCAGCTTCAATTCTTAAATCTTTTATTGCTAAAAGAATGGCAGAATCTTTAGATCAGATTGGATTTGATAGTTCAGAGATTATATATAATCAAGATGAGATCGATCAAACATTTTGGTTTGATGAAGAGTTGCTAGGTGCTAATATGACAGACTTTTTTCAAAAGAGGCCTGTTGAATATGCAAAGGGACAAGGTATTACTGCTGATGATTTATTTTAAAGGATTATATAATGGGATTTGAATGGGCAAACGACGATTCACGGCTTTTCTTAAGTCGTGGATATATCGATGGAAATATGACAGTAGAAGAGCGGGTACGTATGATTGCTCAGACTGCAGAGGCTATCCTTGATAAAGATGGCTTTGCTGATAAATTTTATGATTATATGAGTAGAGGATTTTATTCCCTCTCATCACCAGTTTGGTCTAATTTTGGTACAAAGAAAGGACTTCCTATTTCATGCAATGGCGTGTTCGTCAATGACAATATGGAATCAATTCTCATGAAGACTGCCGAGATTGGCATGCAAACTAAAATGGGTGCGGGTACTTCTGCGTATTTTGGAGCTTTGCGGCCCCGCGGGGAAGAAATCAAATCAGGCGGAACAGCAGATGGTCCAGTTCATTTTATGAATTTAGCTGAAACCACAGTTGATGTTGTTGCTCAAGGTAATGTCCGTAGAGGATCGTGTGCAGCATATCTTCCTATTGAGTCACCAGACATTATGGAGTTCCTAGAATGTCGTGAAGAAGGTTCTTCAATTATTAATCTGTCACTTGGTGTTTGCATTTCAGACGAGTGGATGGAATCTATGATTGCCGGTGATGCAGAAAAACGCACCGTGTGGGCACGGGTGCTTCGTAAGAGAAGAGAATCTGGTTATCCGTATTTATTTTTTAGCGATACCGTAAATAACAATAAGCCTCAAGTATTAAAGGACCAAGATATTTCTATTTGGGCATCAAATCTTTGCTCTGAAATATGTTTGCCATCCAGTGAGGAGTGGTCATTCGTTTGTAATTTAGCATCAATGAATTGTGCTACATTTGATGAATGGTGTGAGACCGACGCAGTAGAAACTATGACTTGGTTTCTTGATGCAGTAATGGAAGAGTATATTGAAAAGACTGCTGATATTCCGTTTATGAAATCAGCACACGATTTTGCAGCGCATTGGAGAGCATTAGGTATTGGTCAATTAGGGTGGCACTCTTATCTGCAATCTAAAAGTATTGCATTTGAATCGTTTGAAGCACACATGCTTTCTGTTAAAATTAGTAAATTTATTGATGACAAGTCTCTTGAAGCATCAAAAGAGTTAGCCATTGAGTATGGTGAACCTGCCGGTATGCTTGGTGTTGGTGAACGTAATTTAACAAGAACTGCAGTTGCACCAACAACTTCTTCATCTTTTATTCTAGGTCAGGTATCACCATCTATTGAACCGCTCGCTTCTAATTATTTTACTAAAGATTTAGCTAAAGGAAAGTTTACGTACCGCAATCCGCATCTTAAAGCAGTATTGCATGATCATGGTAAAAACAATGAAGAAGTATGGGTAGATATTCTTAAACATGGAGGATCAGTACAACATTTAGATTTCCTTACTCAAAATGAAAAAGATGTATTTAAAACTTTTAGTGAGATTACTCCACTTTCTATCGTACAACAAGCCGGAGGAAGGCAAAAATATATCGATCAATCACAGTCATTAAATATTTTAATACATCCAGATGTTTCGGCAAAGGATGTTAATGCGCTAATTATTGAAGGATGGAAGTTAGGCGTTAAAACATTTTACTATCAAAGATCAGCAAATCCTGCACAAGAATTAGTTCGTGATATTATGAACTGTGCAAGTTGCGAAGCGTAAGGAAGCCTATATGTTACACTATTATATCGAGTGCGATTATTGTGATGCAGAATCACAAGTATCAACAGAAGACAAAGAGCCTGAATATTGCCCATGTTGTGGACATGAAATAAATGCTCAATTATTAGATGCGGAAGATGAAGACTAGTGATACAGGTACTATGCTCGCATAGACATGGTTCAAATTTATATTGTAATTATACAAAAAGTAAATACGATTTAACATTTGTTCAAAATGTACATAATACTCTTGATGGTGAAATTGTAGGAGCATTAGAATTTTTTTTACCAAGATATGAGATTAATGGATCAAATAATATAGAATATAAATTAGACTATTTAAAGTATAAAAAAACTCAAGGTATTCATTATTTTATGAAAATAATGCCACAAATTTTTTATGAAAATCATTACAATTTTCCTTCTGACATTATTGATAATATATTAGAATATATTGATGAATACGAAATACATATTCTAAATAGAAATCCATGGGATGTGTTTCTTAGCTATAGTTATCAAACATTACAACAATTTAAAATCGCTCATAGATTTCGTGATACTAAAAATAATTCAGCGCCTATAGAAATGGAATTTTTAATAACAGACAGAATATTAGAAGATTGGCTACAGAAATATAGTAAGTATAAATCATCGGTTAAATGGCTATGCAGTAATGGTAATTTTAATTATAAAGTAATTGAATACAATAGTTTTAAAGATATCGCTGTTTCTAGAACATTGCCTATGGGATTTGATTATAAAAAACTATGTTTAAATTACAATGATATGAAAAATAAATTTCCCTTTCCTGATGATATAAATAGTATTTTATAATTAAGGAATACTATATTGTGGTTGTTTGAAGGTGAAGAGTTTAATCCGACCGATTCTCGTATTGAGTCTTTGGCTGGATTTGTATATTGTATTACCGATTTAACAAATGGTAAAAAATATATCGGCAAAAAAACGCTATGGTCCACACGAAAACTTAAACCTTTAAAAGGTAAAACTAGACGAAGAGTAAAAAAAGCTCAATCTGATTGGATGAGTTACTATGGCTCAAACGAAGAGGTTAAGTTGCTTGTAGAAAATGATGGAGAAAATAGATTTAAAAGAGAAATACTAAAGCTATGTAAGACAAAGGGTCTTATGAGCTATTACGAGGCAAAAGAACAATTTGATCGTGAAGTCCTTTTTAATGATGAATATTACAATGAATTTATTGGATGCAAAATTCATTCAAAGCATGTAAAAGGAAAAGAATAATGTACGAATATAAATGTACTATTAATAGAGTAGTTGACGGAGATACTGTTGATGTAGATATTGATCTAGGATTTGGCATTGTGTTAACTGACGAAAGAGTTCGTGTAATGGGTATTGATACACCTGAGTCTCGTACCAGCGATAAAGTTGAAAAGGTTTTTGGTAAAGCAGCTAAAGCAAGACTTCAAGAACTTCTTGGGTCTAAAGGTGTGTTAAAGACTGAAATCAATAAAGATGGTGAAGATATGAAAGGTAAGTTTGGTAGAGTCCTTGGTGACTTTGTTGCCCCTGACGGACGTATGTGTACCGATATTCTTATTGATGAAGGTCATGCCGTTCCATATCATGGACAATCAAAAGCTGATATTGAAGTTGGACATCTTGCTAATCGTCAAAGATTAATGCAAGAAGGTAAAGTGGATGTAGCATATATTCAGTCATTGAAGGAATAATGTATAAAAGAAGTTATGATAAAAGCAATTTAGATGTATGGATAGATCTATGCACATTTTGCAATGCAAGATGTCCACAATGTCATAGAACATCAAGTCAAAAAAACGGAGAAAAGGCAGTAGCCAAAAAATTAGATAAGGTAGATTGGCTACCGCTCGTTCAATGGGATTTAAAAAATTTTAAAAAAGCGTTTCCAATAAAAATTATACAACGTATTCCAAATTTCTATTTTTGTGGCACTTGGGGTGATCCTATAATGTGTAAAGATATTGCAAAAATATGTAAATATATTATTAATTCTTCAGATAATTCAAAAATATGTATTAATACAAATGGCTCTATAAGAGATGCGGATTGGTGGTGGGATCTTGGGGCGCATTGTAAAAAAAGACTAACAATTATTTTTGATGTTGATGGAATTAATCAGGAAATGCATTCAAAATATCGTCAAAATACTAACTTAAAAAAAATATTATCAAACATAGAATCTATATCTTCAACACCGGCAAGAATATTAATACATGTAATTGTGTTTAAACATAACCAAAATTATTTAGAAGATATAGCTAAAATGGTGAGAAGTCATGGAGTGCATAAAAAAATAATATTTGAAATGTCTTCTAGATTTAAGAATGATAAACACTATTTTATTAATGGACAATATGAATTAGATTATTTAGAAAAAGCTACAATAAAAGAAAATAATATATTAAATATTAGTGGAGAGTGGGAATTTAGAAATGAAAATGGAATTACTATTATGCAAAATGAAAATTAAATGAAACCAAAACATGATATAGTTTGTGAATGGATGAACCAGTGGAAAAATTCTAGATTATTGATTAATCCCGATGGCCAAGTGTTACCATGTTGCTATTTAGCCAATCTTATATATTCAAATAAAAATCATGCTATCCATTCGTTATTAAAGCAATATCAAGATTCTGCAGAAAATTATAATATTTTTAATAAAGAATTAGATGAAATAATAGATGGTAAATGGTTTCAAGAAACTTTACCTAATAGCTGGATATCAGATAATCCTCACCCAATGTGCCTTCGACAATGTTCTAAAAAATAACGGTTTACATTTGATTAATAATGTGGTATAATGTTTACATAATGAAAGGAATCAACCATGATTTTAATTGACTTCTCAGGTATCTCGATTGCTCCTGTTGCTATGGGTTTAGCAGGGGCAGATGAAAACTTAATCCGTCATATGATATTAAACTCGATACGAATGTATCGTCAAAAGTTTAAAGATAAGTATGGTGAGATTGTTATCGTAACAGATGCCGGTGGTAATTGGCGCAAGGAAGTGTATCCCGAATATAAAGGTAAACGTAAAGAGTCCCGTGAAAAATCTAAAATCGATTGGGAAGAAGCTTTCCGTTGTATCAATTTAGTTCGTGAAGAATTAAAAGAAAATTTTCCGTATAAAGTTATTCATCAATATGGTTGCGAGGCTGATGATGTTATTGCTGAAATCGTAAAAAATACTCAGGAATTTGGTAATCATGAAGAAGTAATGATTGTATCCGCTGATAAAGATTTCCGTCAGCTTCAAAAATATAGTAATGTTCGTCAGTGGTCTACACATACTAAAAAATTTGTAGATGAACCAAATCCTCGTCTATATCTTCAAGAGCATATATTAAAAGGTGATCCCGGTGATGGTGTTCCTAATGTATTATCGGATGACAAATGTCTCGTAGAAGGCCGCCGCCAAGGTGTATTATCATCTAAGAAAAAAGCAGCTTTATTGGATGATCCTAAAGCTCTAGGTGAAGATGTTTATAGAAATTATCTTCGCAATAAAAAAATGATTGATTTAACAGAAAAGTCAGAATGTCCTCAAAAGATTAAAGAAGAGATTATAAATACTTTTGAGTCACAAGATCAATGGGCAAATAAAAGTAAAGTATTCCCTTATCTTGTAGCTAAACGTTGCAGAATGTTACTTGAAAATATACAGGAGTTTATATAATAATGATAAGTGATATAATTAATGATGTTATAAAAGCAAAATCTAAAAAGCAGAAAATCGAAATATTGAGAAATAAAGAGACTTGGGCACTAAAAGATATTTTAAGAGGGACATACGACACTAGTGTCCAATTTAATATCCCAACTGGCGCCCCTCCACCATTTCAAACAAATGAAGGCTACAATGCACCATCCAATCTTTATAAAAGACATAAAGATTTTATTTCGTTTGTTAAAGGCGGACCAGGCGATAGTATGCAGAAAGTAAAAAGAGAAAGAGCTTTTATTATTTTGTTAGAGTCAGTTGAACCCCCCGAAGCAGAATTAATTATTAATATGATAAATAAAAAACCAATAAAAGGAGTTACTAAAGCAGTAGTAAAAGAAGCCTTTCCGAATTTGATACAGGAATAACTATATGATGTTGAACAAATATACTTAATAGATTTAATAGGCAGTTCTTCCTCTGGGAAGTCTGCCTCTTTTTTTAGGAGAACTAAAATGGTTTTACATAACAATCAAATAGCAAAATTACAAAAAGATTCTACTGAGCTCAAAGCTTATGTAGAGGAAATAAAACAAAAGGGTGACCATTCTTTAGCTAAAAAACTAGAATCAAAAAAAGTATATTTAGATCAGAAGATATATGAATTAGAGGATATGGTGGCATAATTCCTTACAGGAAATAGTATATAAAAGGAACAATTAGTTTTGTTCCTTTTTTTATTTGTATAAATATAGTAAAATGGTTTAGCAAATTATCGGATGGGGTAGACATGAAAACTTTTAAACAGATGAACGAAGATATTCAACATCAGAAGAATGTAAATGAGAGTATCGCAAAAAGAATCAAGCAGGCTATAGCTGGATTTAAAACCAATCCGGCCGATCCTAAAAAACATGCTGCTACATTAGATAAGATAGCTAAAAGAGCCAAAGCCCAAGATGCTGAACATGAAAAAGCAAAAGCTGCTTTGCGTGATAAAAGTAAAAGTAACGCCAAAGAATTAGCGGACTTAAAAGGGTTAAGCAAAGGTTATAATATTTCCAAAAAAGGTAAGCCTGATAATCCAAACTCGATGCGACCTAAGGGTAAACACGGATCATTCTTTGATACTACTGCGGAACATAATCCCAATAATAAAGGCTCAATGGCGCCCCATCCTAAAGGAGATTGGGTAGATGCTGCTGGAAATACCGAAAAGCATACTCGTATAGCGCATCGGTCGAACCATTTAGGTCCAAGTTGGGTCTCTGCTACAGAAAATAGACTAAACGACCCGGCAGACAAAGAGCGCAAGAAATACCACGGTAATAATGATGCTGAAGAACGCGTAATTACTATTAAAAAACATATAGCCGCGCTTAAAAGACATGCCCCAGAAGCAAAAGAGAGAATAGCTCATGCTGAACATACTTTAAAACTTCATCATGATGCTCATAAAGCTGCTGGCGCTCATATAGAAACTCATGGAGAACATGAGTTTACAACTTCACATTATGGCCATTATCATGATCATCATTACGGTAACGGAGAGAAAGATCATCATTATGATGAAATGGAAAAGCATAAAAAAGCTGAACAAAAGAATCCTGCTGAAACACATATAGATAATGCAAGAC
>Ga0209193_1001580_pt1 | contig 11603 bp, 21 predicted proteins | sample COGITO_mtgs_1003_FD_185515 | JGI IMG/M metagenome (GOLD analysis project Ga0209193, IMG submission 185515) | Pelagic marine microbial communities from North Sea - COGITO_mtgs_100330 (SPAdes) (version 2) | ecosystem: Environmental > Aquatic > Marine > Epipelagic ... | reverse complement strand
AATCATAAAAGAGAAGTCATAAACTGACATCTTATGGTACACGAGATTACTAGGGTTTCTATAAGTGCAGTCCTGGGATTGGTACTGGTGGGGTAGTAAGGGACCTTGAGTGGGTAATTTTTTTAAGGGGCTGTATATGTATATATATATTGACGGCGCGCTGCAACTCAACCCCCTCCCCCCCTGTTCAAACGTTCACTACTGTTCATCCGTTCACTACTGCTCTGTTGTTCACTACTGCCAGCTGCCGGATCTTGACTGCCGGTCGCCAGGTTGCCGGTCGCCGGTTGCCGGTTGCGTGAAGGGTTTTTTTGTTTCGGGAAGATGGGATGCATTCAATCGGCTGTTGTTCACCCGGCCGTTGTTCGCCCGGCTATCATTCGCCCGGCTGTTATTCACCCGGTTGTCATTCCACCCACTATCATTCAATCGGCTATGGCTTTGCATATAGTGGTATGCTTTGACGTTGAAAAGTAATTGAATCTTTTTTAAAAATATACTTGACGCCCTTGGATTTGGCTGTTTTAACGTAGCTCGAACCATCACATAAACACAATAAATATAAACAATATGAAAACAATCAAACTAGGCGGTCGGGTATTCGTTGAACTTTTCGACGGATGGGCATTTTACACAACAAGTGGCGATTTAGTCGGTGGCTACTCATCAATTGAATCAGCGCAAGAAGCATCTCACGGATGGTAAAACCAATTACCGGTAATAAACACTAAATAATATGAAACCATACACAGACAGAAATATCAAAAGCACTACACAAATTAGCCTTCCATTCGGAACTATGATATTCACACACGGCTACTGGCAGCGTAGAAATCAAACTACGTATCAATACTCATTCGATGAGTGGTTTGACGCTGATCAAATGCAACCGACCAATTGGCGGCATTTAGGCAATCGCAAAGATGTTCGTGATCTTATGATTTCGGAGGGCAAAGCCACTCCCGGCGAAGCAGACACATATATCAAAATATTAACTCAAAAACAATGGGCATTTCGCAAAGGCAATCACTCAATGACAATATTGTTAAGCAACAGTGGCCCGGTCGAACTATAACCAACCAACACCATCACACATAACCCAAACCAGTTTGCGGGCCTGTAAAACCGCTTTTAATAAATGAAAGCTATAGAAACAAAATACCTAGCAGCAACAGATACGCGCGGTTCACGCATCAAAGCAACCGCCGGTAATATGAGTGCCACAGTCCCTTATAATCACGCTTTGAGTCACGAAGCCGTTTTCTTTGAAGCGGTTAAGGAACTAGTGAAAAAGAACAGCCTTGATTGGGACATATCGGAAATGGTCTTCGGAGGGACAAAAGACGGATACGTTTTTTGCTTCCCCGAAGCTACTATAACAGCTTAACTATAACCAAAAAAACCAAAAAAGTTTGCGGAGCTGTAAAACCGCCTTTAATAAATGAAAAACACACAGCAATCACTAAACATCGAAGACAGATATTGGGAAGTTGATTTTTTTGCCGATAAACTAAGGAGAGCCGGAGAGCTTATAGCCGAGGAGTCAATCACTCAGGACTTCTGTAAAGAGATGCAGGAGGAAGCTATTGCGGCTCTTGAAGCTATATATGAGAGGGCATCATTGCTGCGCTACTACCTAAAAGAAATTCGAGACAGCGTAGAGGCAGAAGAAGACAGGGAGCTAACCCGGATTCAGGAGGAAGCAGTCAAGAGACTGAATAAAGGCATTAAGGAATTAGCCAGCAAACTTAACACATAAGAATATGCAAACTATACAACTAGAAGGAATCGAGCTACGGCCCAACAAATACTTTGACATAACAATCGAAGCGGAGGCCGTGACAACTCAGTGCGAGAGCAGCAGCGAAGCCGGGGAGTCACAAGTCACAGAAGCCTGGGAGGAGCGCGACCTTGACGGGTTCGAGATCGTCTCATTGGTTTACTGGCCGAATGAAGATACGCCGGTTGACTTGCCTACCATCGTATTAACGCACGATGATCGGGCTACCATCTACGAAGAGACCCTAAGGTACATCTAGCCTACCTTATGGCTGTCAGTCATATGACTGTCAGTCATTGACTCCCTTTTTTATATTAATTAATGATTGACTACCAAGGGCTGACTGTCTTAAGGTACACATCACATCAAAAAGTATGTCAAGCCTTGATATACATCAACACCGATAACAACGTAATAATAATGAAAAAAACAGAAGAAACCAAAACCTACAGCGTCCAATGGGAGGAAACTGTAACGTATCACCGGAATGTAATCGCCTCTTCAGAAGTTGAGGCCATTGACATCGCTCAATCCAATTACTCATCAGAAGATGAAATCGAATCCAAAGGAGGTGACTGCTGCGTCACAATCGTATAATGAAAAACCGAAAAGAAAATACCAACCTCGATCATCTCGTCAAAGGCGGCGAGAAGATTTTTTACTCCGCCTGTGTGGTGCTGGCCTGCTGTCTAGGCGGCAGCATTATGCTACTGATCGCAGCCCTGATTGCTAAGTTCTAATCCCAATAAAAAATACAATGACCGAAGAAATAGAAAAGGAAGAAGAAGTACTAAAACGCACCGCCGATGAGGTGCTACATTTCATCGCGGAACAGCAGCTTCGCTTTATCTGGGTAAGACCAATGATACCGGAAGCCAAAGAAAGCACATTAGGCCAAGATACCTTGATAATAATTGATCAAAACAATATCGAGTTATTCGCTGGCCGTTACTTCGCTGATTCAGAGCAGCGCATCGACGTACTACGCGAAGGTGTGGAGTTCATTATGGATCAAGAGGAGCTATAAATGAGCGAAGCAAGTCAACTATCAAACAAGTTCGCTGACCTATACGAATCAGTAATGCGGAATCGCAAGCTAATGGAGGAGGGTCGCCAGGCGGTGGCTCACTTCCGGCAGCTAGGTCTAATCAAGGATGCACGGCGTACCAAAACGGGACGCGCATCTTACCCAACATACGGAAAGAAAAGAAAATGAGCCACTTCTATAATTGCAATGATGTCCTGAACCCCGAGTTCGAGGCCGACATAATGACACCCGCACAAGCGCGGAAATTAGTGAAGGTTTACCCTTCTGTTACGACTGTACTAGGCATCGTAAAGGATGCGTTCCTTGATAGCATCTATAAGCCCCGTATGATGGCGCAACTGGCGAGGGCATACCCTAGCCTAGCTTGGCAGGAGTTAGAGCGTCTTACCTATGGCACAAGGGAGCATCCGGAGACGGGTGAAACTATTGAGTCCTCGGAGTTCGGTACGACAGTCCACAAGGTAATCGAGGACTTCATCAATCATAACTACCTTGCTGAGGGCAGTGCGCCAGATGACAGCGTCTGGAATGAATGGGCTATGCCGTTTGTGGATTGGGTTCACGAGGAGGGCGTAAAGCCTGTATCCTGTGAGCATATCATTGCAAGCAGTCGCATCAAGATCGCTGGCAGCGTGGACTTCATTGGCTACGATAGCGACGATAAGCTGTTCCTGGCGGACTACAAGTGCCGTACCAATACCAAGGGCAAGGCCAAGTGCTATGACAAGGACTGCCAGCAGCTCGGCATCGAAGCTTATATGCTAATGAAGGAGCGCAAACTGGACTACCTGCCGGGCTGTATCTCTGTCATCATTGACTGCGATACCAAGAAGCACCACCACAAGGTCTGGGATGACAAGGAGCTTGACAAGGGTATCAAGGTAGCAAAGAAATGTGCCGAGCTGTACTGGCTCTTGAGAATGTAGGACTAACAATAAATAATAAACATAACCTAAAAGAAAGATACAATGTGGATAATACCAAAACAATTACACACCTCAGCCTCTGCTCTGGATACGAAGGCATTGGGCTTGGACTCCGAAGAGTTCTCCCAAATCTGCGAGAGATCGCTTACGTGGAGAGGGAAGGATTCCCTGTCGCGAACTTGGTTGCAAAGATGGAAGCGGGAGAACTGGATGCAGCACCTGTGTACACGGACGTTAAAACCTTCCCTTACGGGGAGTTTCGTGGATGCGTGGACATCCTCTCTGGCGGATTCCCGTGCCAACCATTCAGTGCTGCCGGAAAGCGTAACGGCGTTGAAGACCCTCGACACTTGTTCCCTTACATCGCAGACGGAATCAGAGAGTGCCAACCTCGAATTGTTTTCCTCGAAAACGTTGAAGGAATCATCTCAGCCAAGACAGCAGACGGGGAATCAGTTTTGCAATATGTCCTCCGAGAGTTGGAAGGCTTGGGTTATCGAGCAACGGCGGGAGTATTCAGTGCGGCTGAAGTCGGCGCACCTCACCAGAGAAAGCGGGTCTTCATCATTGGCTTGGCCTACAGCATCGGCGCGGGACTGGAAGGACACGGCTGGTATGAGCAAGGCGAGGGACGGCAAAGCACTGGGAAGGGTAGATCAGTTACCAAGGGCTGTTTACCATCACGATGGCCTTCTCGACCAAGCGAACCTCAGCACGAATGGGAAGAGCCAAGAGTCACAGCAGTGGCCGACTCCAAACACGAGCGATCAGTACAATCCAAACATTCCTCACGATCTAGGGAGGGGGTATCTGAGAACGGAAGTTTTAATGAACAAAAAAAAGTGGCCGACACCAAGAGCCAACAAAGTTCATCCAGTAATCACCGAGGAGAATCGGGAGCAACTGGCGAACAGGAAGAAGGCGAACTTGGAAGAGGAGATAGCGGGTCACTGCGGCAAGGCACAGGGCAAGCTGAACCCCGATTGGGTGGAAAGTCTAATGGGCCTTCCAACAGGGTGGACAGACTTCGACTTCTCGGAAATGGAGTAGTCCCGGCTACTGCGGCCAAGGCATTCGTTACCTTGATACAACGTCTTAATGACTGAGTACGAGATCCTAACACATCACGACGATATGCCAGAGGGCTACGTCGGGAGGACTTACAAGTGGGCGCACGATGAGAAAGAAGCGGTGCGCCTACTTCTCAAGAAGATGCCGGACAGGACAGGAATATGTGTCTTCAAGCGAGGAGGCACAGGAAAAATATTATCAACAAAAGAACTATCGTAGATAGTTCGGCAAGAGAACTAACTAAATAAGAAGAATGTACGAAACAACAGCAGAATCAAACAGCAGCTTTATGCGATGGGCAGCAGCCCGGATTGCCAAGGAGGTTGAGGACAATGAGAGGATTGAGGCGGCAGCGGGGACACGGAACTTTATACCTGGTAGTAACTGCAACCGAATCACTCATCGACTCAGCACCGAGGAGAAGGCCGAGGTTGTGAAAAAGATTGACTCAATGCGGGACAAGGGTGTATCTCTTGATACCGCAGTCACTCAGTCCGGTATCCATCGCTCAACCTATGCGCTCTGGAGGCGGCAGTTCAAGCTACCTAATTATCAACTACCAACTATTTCCAAAACGGAAACAACTCAAAAACATTATGACAGATAACCTAGACGAACCACCACTCGCGGACATCATTATGGATGTAAGGGAGAACTTCATCTACCTACGCAATGAGAACCTCCGGTTACAGGAGGAGAACAACCAGCTCAAGCAGGCAATCGCTGCCCTTCAGGGTGAGCCGACCAATCCTCTGTAATGCGCTATGAATAATTCTTCACTACCGCAACTACCACACGATTACTTTCAGAACCCGGCTTGAACTTTATGACTCCATTATCAGTAAGCAGCAGCATACCCTCGGATGGCTCAACTTGCTTGAAGAATACGCTGTCACCAATGTCGGCATACATAGTCCTAGCTTGGGCAATCGAATGCGTAAGGCCACTGGCGGACAGGACCTCGATCGCTGCTGGTGAGGCGATAAGTGAATTGGAAACAAGCAGGAAGAATAGGCAGAGCATTTTCATCCACCAATCATAACTCAACTCAAGGAAAAATTATATCGGGTAAACAGCGTATATTTCTATCTTTGATTACCTACTAAAAAATATTATGAACCAAGAAAAATACACACAAAAACTAGAGCTTATGAAACAAGCCAGAGAGGCCCTCGACAACGCAATCGGAGTTAATACTTCTCTGGACGGAGAGATTAGGGACTTAATGTTCGGCGTAACAGATGCCATCGAGTGGCTTAGAGAGGACTACCCAGAATATGAGTAAACCAAAACTAGCAATATCATTCAGCGGAGGACGGACATCGGCTGTGATGACTAAGCTCTGCGTAGAGAAGTTCTCGGATACGCACGACATTGCTATCACCTTTGCCAACACGGGTTCGGAACACGAAAACACACTAAAGTTTGTAGACCAATGCGACAAACACTTCGGATGGAACGTCGTATGGGTTGAGGCGGTAGTGAACCCAGAGAAGGGCAAGGGCATTCGACACAAGATCGTAACATTTGAGACAGCCGCACGTAACGGCGAGCCGCTAGAAGCAGACTTTGCCAAGCACGGCCTACCAGGGCCAGGTTGGTTGCACTGCACAAGGGACACAAAAGAGTTGCCTATCAAGGACTATCTGAAGTCTGTTCTGGGTTGGAAGTGGGGAGACTTCTGGATAGCCATTGGAATCCGAGCAGACGAAATGGATAGGGTATCTCAGAATAGGGAGAAATTAAAATTCGTATATCCGCTAGTGGACGCAGGGTGGGCTAAGGAGGACGTGAAGCAAGAGTGCGCTAGTTGGCCATTTGACTTAGACCTGAAGGGCGAACATTACGGGAACTGCACGTGGTGCTGGAAGAAGTCACTAAGAAAGCATCTAACATTAGCAAAGGAATCACCAGAGGTGTTTGACTTTCCTCGCAGAATGGAAAAAAAATATAGCAATATAACAGCACCCAATGACCCGAACGCCAGTCGCCAAATGTTTCGTGGCAATATGACGACAGTGGACATTATTGAAATGGCGAGAACCAAAGACTTCGAGCCTTACGTTGACATTGACCAGACGCAAATGTTCAGCCAAGCAAACTACGACGTATTCCTAGATACTGGATCGGCTTGTGGCGAGTCCTGTGAGATTGGGGCAGATGATTAGAACATTCTTATACGCCTACACTCAGGTTATGTTAGTTGTAGTCAATACTTGGCAGGTCGCTCATCAAAAATTCTACGAAGCTATCATTGTCGGTTTCCTTATCAGCCTAGTGTGGACATTCAACGTAAAAAGAATTGCATTTGGTGAGTGGAAAACTAGATTAACTTACTGCATCGGAGCTTCTCTTGGGACTGCCTCAGGATTAATTATAACCAAATCAACATACCTATGACTTACTTATCACAGAACCAAATCAAGGAGTTCCGGGAGGCTAACAAGCCAATCTCCTGTCCCATCTTGGACATTAAGACAAAGGACTGGGTGCTGGATCACGACCACCAGACCGGAATGGTCCGCGGTGTAATCTCTCGCCAGGCCAACAGTCTCCTCGGAAAAGTTGAGAACTTTTATCTCAAGATGTGCAAGGGCCAGAAGGAAGATTTGCCAAATACTTTAGATGCAATGGCTGCTTATCTGGAGAATGAATCCTTGGATGTCCTTCATCCCGTGGGACTTACACAACTTACAAGAAAGTTTGCAAATAGCTTGACAGCAGCCGAACAAGTATCAGAGTTAAAAGACCTAGGAGCAAGTGAAGGTGATCTTGCTTCTTGTAAAAATCAAAAGCAGCGCAAAGAGCTGTTCCGTAAACTAACCAAAAATAAATATGAGTAATACCAAAACAAATACAATGAACATACATCAGAAACTCCAGGGGATTCAGTCCTCTTTGAAAGCTCCGAAGGGTCAGACTAATAAGTTCGGTGGTTACCGCTACCGTTCCGCCGAGGACATCCTTACATCCGTTAAGCCATTGCTGGCTGAGTGGGCCTGTACCCTAGTCATCACCGATGAAATGGTTGAGGTCGGTGGTCGGGTCTATGTCAAGTCAACTGCCGTGATTGCATCCACAGAGGATAGCAGTGATAGCTCGATTCACGTTAATGCCTACGCTCGTGAGGCTGAGACAAAGAAAGGTATGGACGATGCCCAGATTACCGGCAGTGCTTCATCCTACGCCAGAAAATATGCACTGAATGGCCTCTTTGCTATTGACGATACCAAAGATCCGGACGCTACTAATGACCACGGCAGCAAACTTCCTAAACCTACAACCAAACAATCACAAGGATTCTAAGCGAAACATTCTGTTGCGCACAAATATTATGGACTTACGAAACGAAATCATTGATGTCATCTCCAGCATTCAAATGCTTGACAACCATTACGAAACTATCATCAAGGAGATGAAAGAAAATCTTGAAGCAGCACAACTGCACAATAACCTCTTGGATAAGCAGAACCAATTGCTTAATCAGAAAATCGACGCGCTTGCTAAACACTTGAGCGTCAAGCTAGAACAACCTGACACAACCATCCGTGCTGTAAAGCTGGATGAAGATGTCGCCTAATCATAACCAATAACGAAAGTAATATTATGTCACAATACGATAACACTAACTCCGGTACATTCTTCGTCAATGACCGTAAAGAAAAACCAAATCATCCTGACTACAGCGGGAAGATTAATGTCGAGGGTAAGGAGTACTACCTCAAGGGCTGGAAGAAGACGGCCAAGAGCGGTACGAACTTCCTCTCCCTGGCATTGAATCCAGTGGACGCAGCACCCGCAGGTAGCTCATCTGAGCCAAAAGCTGCAAGTGCGCCAACCAATGACAACACCCCATTCTAAGGATGTCCTCATCTTCATTCGATAAGATCTGGTGGGAAACATTCCGGCGTGCTGAGGTCAGTTCCATTTTGGAACTAACCGCTCACAAATGCTCGGATTACACAGGAGGCGAAAGCTGCGATAACCCCTTCGCAAACTTCGATGCTTCCTCCGAGTTCGGTGTTCATCCCTTAACAGGTGTTTGCATTCGGATGCAGGACAAATTCCAGAGAGCGAAGGCTTTCTGTAACGACGGTCAGCTAAAAGTAGTTACTAATGGCGACCAATCCAAGGACATATTCCGCGACCTAATTGGCTACTCGTTGATAGCCATAGGGATGCTCGAAAGAGCAGAGTCGGAGTAAGTCCCTGTGCTAAGATGCTTGCCCCTTACAATTCGGTAGGGGGCAAGTAATTCTTATGACTCAATATAATAAAATAGACCGCAACGAAATGACTAAAATAAAAGAAGCCGCCGAAGTATCTCTCTCCATCTATAATTCAATTGATAGTTATAGGTTACCGGAGGTGAATCGTGTAGCTCATAAGTCCCTTGGACAAGTCCTTCGTTCTCTGGTAGAATTACTTGATAATGAACGAAACAAACCTACTGACGACGAACCAGCCACATAGTGCCGAGGCTGAAAGAAAATTAATAGCATCCTGCCTATTCCCAGGTGACGCATCCGTATATGATATGGTCCGTCCTTTACTGGAGGCCGAGGATTTTTACGTACTAAGATTTAAATTACTGTACCAAGCCATAGGTGAACTTGCTCAACTGAGTAAGCCTATTGACGAGGTGTCCATTGCAGAGCACCTGAAGTCCCTCAGAGGGCTTGACGAGGTCGGGGGTATAGCAGGTATACTATCGGTAGCTGACGGCGTTTACAGCGAACTCACAGCCAAGTTCTACGCGAACATCGTAGCAGAGAAGGCAAGGCTCCGTGAGATTATGAAGTCCTGCCGGATTGCTGTCGAGAATGTGGAGTCCGAGGCTCTTAGCTATGACGAGATACGCAGCACCCTTGAGGCCGAGATTACTGCACGTCCCTTATTCAGCCAGAATAAATCCGGGATCGGTTCGTCCGCCGACGAGCTACTGGAGGACATCGCTAGGATGCAAGCAGGTGACTACGTACCCGACGTTGTTAAGACGCATACCAATAACTTGGATAGTGAGCTTGGCAATCGGGGCATAGCCGCTGGTGAAGTAATGACTGTAGCTGCACCTACCTCCTGTGGTAAGTCAGCACTGGCCCTGTATATTGTATCCCAGGCTGTAGCAAAGGATGGTCACGCCTGTGGAGTCTTCTCCTTGGAGATGCCACAGAAGCAGCTTACCAAGAGACTGACGCAGGTTATCTCAGGTGTTAACCTTCGCAGCGTGGAGGACAACATAGCCCAGCCAGAGCAGGTCAAGCGGGTTCACGAGACTATCTCTGACCTCAAGACAATGCCCGTTTACACCTCGCACTCAGTCAAGAGTGCCGATGATCTATACAGCCAGACCCGACAGTTCGTTAACAAGCACGGCGTAAAGCTACTGGTCATTGATTACTTACAGCTTATACCATTCTCTTCCAAGATGGGTAAGGCCGAGGGCATCGCCAGTATCTCTCACAAAATTAAGCAGATGGCTATTGATCTCAATATCGCCATTATCCTACTAGCACAGGTCAACCGAGAGGGAGCCAAGAATGGCCGACTTAAATTGTATGACCTAAAGGATTCCGGGGACATCGAGAATGATGCCGACGTTGTTCTGCTTATGTATCCCTCAAACGGAGATGTTGAATCCTCTAAGGATAAAGATGCCCGTGGAGGTTTCACCCGTCTAACCTACGAGATAGCTAAGAACCGTGAAGGTGAGCGCGACATCGGAGGTACGTTTAAATTCTATCACTGCACAGGGAGGTTCGGATAATGACAGAAGAACAAGTAGCACAAAATATAATGTTGGCTTTTCCTAAGATGAATAAGCTGATCAAAGCCGAGGACGAGTTCAGTCCTTTTGATTACGAGAGCATTGATTACTTAGTTGAAATCAAGGTACGCCGAAAGGCATATGATCCCTGGATTATTGAGCAGCTAAAGCTTGATACCAATATCGGTATAGCTGAATCAGTAAAGAAGGACTTCATCTATGTCAATGGATACCAACATCTTCTGTATGTCTGGAATATATCTAAGCTAATCCGGGATGACTACGACTTCGGGTTCGAGGATCGTGAGATGCCTTGGACTACGGACTTTGAAGCAGTACAAATAATAACCAAGCGTACCGGTTACCTATACAATCGCAGCGCACATACCATCAATACACAAGAACTATGATAGCTACAGAAACATCAAAGGATATAAGCGTAAACGGAATAAGGGTAACCTGCTACTCGGATGGCAGCATAGAGGTCCACGTTCCTCGCAGTAAAGGTAGGACGTTTGGATGCACAGATAACAATGGTTACGTGCAGCACACTATTAACTCAAGGTCATTCAAGATTCACGAGTTAATCGCAAGAGCATTCCTTGGAAGTAGACCAAGGAACTACGACGTTGATCACATCGATGGGGATAAGTTAAACAATGCACCATCCAACTTGCGGTATGTCACACACTCTCAGAATCTTAGGGGATCACGAAAGATAACAGGTAATTCTCAGTACCGGGGAGTATTCTGGCCAACTGGTCGAAAAAAGTGCCGGGTCACAATTATTAATTGTGTAAATGGCGGGAGCACTAAGCGGTACGAACTTGGCTACTTTGACGACGAGAAGGAGGCCGCTATTGCTCGTGATACCTTCTGCTACGAGGAGTTAAATTATCCTCTAGAAGGGTTAAATTTTCCCGAGTTATTTGTTGACAAAGAGAAGGCTTCCGCACAGATTCGGAGGATGCAAGACAATGAAGAAAACATCGAAAGAATCCAGACCCAGAT
>Ga0209193_1001578_pt1 | contig 11607 bp, 14 predicted proteins | sample COGITO_mtgs_1003_FD_185515 | JGI IMG/M metagenome (GOLD analysis project Ga0209193, IMG submission 185515) | Pelagic marine microbial communities from North Sea - COGITO_mtgs_100330 (SPAdes) (version 2) | ecosystem: Environmental > Aquatic > Marine > Epipelagic ... | reverse complement strand
GAATGAAAAAAATAAAAATCTCTTGCAAGGTTATAAAAAAGTGATAGAGGATCTATCTATCAAGTTAAGAAAAAATTCATGAGAGTACAAGACTTGCAGTTGTTTCTAAGCAACTTTACGAAAGGTTCTGATGCAGTAAAAAACGCTGTCATCTACGTAGAGATAAATGGAAAGTTACACGCAATTAGACGAATGGAAGTACATGAAAATGCTACTCCTATCATTGGTCAGCCTGGTCATAGTGCACATAGATTGGTTATGAAAACTGAAAAACCATCTGCTTTAATCTTACCTGATAAACTTCAACGGGACTACTAACTTCCCTTGAAACCAGAGGCCAAATTTTATGCAAAAGTTAAAAAAACTATTAAAGATATTTCGTGGATTAGACTGGAAAATAATAGCTTACTTGGTACTCCCGATCTATTGGGGTATAATAATTCTGGGCACTTTTTCACTGTAGAACTAAAGGTATGCAAGGGGAATAAAATAAGGTTCTCACCACACCAAATTAGCTTCCATGTGAGGCATCCACACAATACATTTATCATGGTAGAGGCCCTTGGTCCGAGTACCGTGAAACTTTTCCGTGGTTCAAGAATCATGGAGCTTGAAGCTTGTGGCTTTAAGCTTGACGCTTGTTGCTTGGGGCTTGAAGCTTGCGGCTTGATGCTTTCTGAGCTTGGGGCTTGAAGCTTGATGCTTGTGGCTTGCTGCTTGGAGCTTGAGGCTTGTGGCCCGGACCAGACGCACGCTCGCTAGCTCCCGTCGGAGGTGTGTCGCTAATGGTCTGATCCGATTTATTACGCTTACGTAATTCTGTATAATATTTTGGGTGTTTAAATACAAACATTCTAGTGTTTACCATATTCAATATTTTTAACAAGCGGGTCCCAGCAAGCTCTACAGCTGCCGCATTCGTTATTGTTGTCAGGGGCCGGGCAAGTCCTGCCGCTGGTAGAAACTGTCGACGTATTGGCCCAGCTCTTCACTGGTCCCTGGTCAATCATCGGTGATGAAAATCTTACAACTAAGTTAGCTGGCGCGTCCTGCATATGGTCCTTGATCCACGCTTCACGTGTCGGCATCCAGTGACGCTTCGAAGGCGTCAGTCTACACACTTCGAAGATCTTCTCGAGATGGTCCACGTCCTGGACGTCGCCGCTGTCGTGCCATCTAAACACATCAGGCTTTTTAGAATTGATCAGCGTTGCCATTGCTTCAACCCATTGCGGGTGAGCTATTGCCTTCAGGCGCTTGTATTGAGCTGCTTGTACAACAGCGAAAACATAACAACCTTTTTCAGCGTAACAACCTGAACAAACTGAGTTAGGTATTAATTTTAATTTGTTGCCAGTCTTGCATTCAGCCGCTGGAATTCCAATTGCCCAGCCTGGCATCTTTGACGGTTTACTTAGCCCTCCAACCAGGGCCCATGCTTCACTTGTTTTCATACTTCTTTCTCCTTTAGTTTATAGGATACAATAACATTATAATTTAATCTTGTCAAGCTTGCGGCTTGTCGCTTGCAGCTTGAGGCTTGGCGCTTGTAGCTCGGTCCTTGATCCCTGAGCCATCGCCAGTGCTGCAAGTATACGCGGGCCATTGCTGGCCCGGGTTGTCTACTCATTTTAAGTATCCAATCTCTTTCAGGTAGTCATAGGCATCATCCATCGTGGATCTAAAATGCTCAGTCCTGTATTCGGCTGGACAGTCTTCGTCAGCCTGGCAGCACATAGCTGCCAGGTGAGCTGCAAGTATTTTTTCTTTGTCAGTCATCCTTCCTGTCCTCCATATATTTTCTTGATCTCTCCTGATCTTCCTTCACCATCCGGATGATCTCTTCCAGGGCGTCTGCTACTCTTCTGAGCTGTACAACTTCACCTCTTATGTTTGGTTCTTTTTCACTATTTATACTCATATGTTTTATTCCTTTCTAAATACATCCTACATTATCCTTGAGCCATTGTCAAGCGCTGCTTGCGGCTTGAGGCTTGAAGCTCAACTCTCTCCTTCTTTAGAATGATTTTTAGAATCATTCTAAACTGCATTTTATATTACCCGTTGCGCCTCCTGATCAGGGAACTCGGCGCACCATGGTGTTACACACATTGCTACCTTGCGGATCATCGCTAACGTACAGGGAAATGCCAGAGGCAAGATTTGGACGCTGGTGTACTCTTACTGATACTATTATTAGCAGGGCCATTGCACAGTCTCATCGGCCGTATTAGTACAATGGTCCAGCAAATAATGATCAGTCACTATGCTACGCGGGGCCGGTGCTTGCACTTATTAACCGACTTAGAAGAGGCCACCTCCGAAAGCTTAACCCGTGTTCTAGTGTTTATACTCACAGTCAACAATGACTGATCCCAGATCCAATGGCGTGGGCTTTACGTCCGACTTTGCCACATTGGATCAGGGATCAGTGCAGGGGAATTTTTAGGGTATCCCCTGCTCCTATTTTTTTATTTCACCTAAACAGAATAAAAAACATAATTAATATATAATCCTTGACTATCCTATTGTCAAGTAGTAAAACAAATTAAATTAATTAAATATAGAAAGGTCTAAAATGACAAAAATAAGAATGAATACTGAACTACGAAACAAGTTGTTCAATAAAATAAAAAATGTCTTTGAGAATGAGGACACGCAAGAGAAAGAGGCATTTCTTCAAGCAAGAGAAGATGTTGATAGACAATATGAACACGCACATAGATTAGCAGTTGATGTTGTTGAAAGAGCATATCCACCAGAAGATGTTTCTGTTTTAAGAACTTTTAAAAAGAAATATGGAACTCCTTGTGATGTTGTTGCAAAAGATAAATGCTTTTACTTTGCACATAGTGAGGACAAAGATGATGAGGGCGAAACAAAAGAAACTAAATCTCATTTTGATTTTGGTTTGTTTGGTAATCTAAATGGTAGTGAGTATAGTGATGAGGACGGCAAGAAATTTGCAGTTGCATATTTTAGAGAAGATTTAAAAGCAATGGATTGCAACCCAGATATCTTTGCACAACAATCAGAAAACAAGGACAACCCACACAAGACAAAACATGTTGAGGCTTGTATGAAAGCACTTGGATATAGTGGTAATAGTTATTCTAGTAGTGATAATAATACAGGAATGACTAAAACTTTTAATGACCAATACTATCTTGATGTCATTGGAACATCTTATTGCAGATCAAGAGCAATCGCATGTACCAAAGATGAGTACGAACAATTTGAGGCATGGCGAATTGCAAAAGGTAATCTAGTTGTTAATCATCAAAAGTGGATTGATACAATTATGAAACAATGCGATCAATTAAAGATTGGATTGAAAGCATACAGATATCTTTCAGAGGGTATTGAACTTGCAACTGAACTTGGAATACAACTTGATGAGGCAGAATTAATTAGAACTAACTCAACAGGATTGACAATTTATAATCCGAGTAATTTGGCTAGTATGATTAAAGGTATGAAGAACAAAAATCAATCAAGAGAGGCGAAGATATTGGCAAGAAAAAAATATGAAGAAAGTCTAAATTAAAGTTTGACAATGTAAGGGATATCCTATAATATCCCTTACATAACTAGAAAGGTATAATATGACAAACAAAACATTTTACATAACTTATTGGGCTTCTAAACATAAGAAGCACATTACAAGAAAAGGAAAACATGACGACAAGTCAAGATATGGCACATCTAAACAAGGTGTTCCTTATTATGTTTATTATGACTTAGATAGTCATGGATATAGAACTGCAACAACATCATGGAAAGTGAGGCACTAATGGAGTGGTTTATATTGTTAACAATATTTAGTTTAATAGCACTAAGAATATGGAGAGATATCTAATGCCAAATAAACATTTTTGCCAAGGACCTAATTGCCATACACATGTTACACAAGATAGATTTCTAAAATCTCGTGGAGTAATTCGTGGAAGATATGCATACTGCGATAGGGACAATCAAAATTGGTATTCAGGCTCAGATAAATATTTCTGTAGTCAATCATGTAAGTTTGATTGGTTATCATTGAACATGGAAAACATTGAACAAGGTCGACCGATTGAGTTTATCAGACACAGACGAGAGAGCCAAGGTTATGCCAAGGTCAAGAATGATGAGTCTAGGTGGGGTCCAGAATATTCTATTCAAAGGGTTGACAATAGGACCGAAATAGACTAGGATTATCCTATTAACAAAGAAAGGTATAATATGACAAAAACAATTAAAGCAGAATACTTACCAGGTGGAGCAAAGCGTCAAGAACTATTGGACCAGGTGCCAGATTATCTGAGAGCGCCAGGATTTCAAGGGGACAAACATTTATTTTGTTTGGAAGTTTTAAAACTTACTGAAACAGAATACCTGGAGGCTTTGAACAAAGCAACCAACGGTGAACTAGTGAGGTCAGCATGGAACTAAACACAACTGCACCAGAGTTTAAGATCATCGAAGATAACAAAGATGAGCCGGATTTAAAAACGGCTCAAGACTTTGTCGGTGGAATGGTTGAGTGTATTACATTCCCGAACGGTGATGTGTTGATAGTAAATGAGGAGGGCAAGTTGATGAGTCTTCCATTAAATCCAGAGGGCACAGCACTTTGGAGATCTACATTTACAAAAGACAAATATGCATTTGGTTATGATGATTGGGTCAGTGGCCCGGCTATCTTAATTAAACACAAGGCGCTCAAGAACTGGGCGTAACCTTTCTTGCCATGGCGCTAACGCGCCATGGCGCACACGTATCCGCTTCGCGGATCCCTATCCAATACCAATATCGATTAAAACCTTAACCCCATGCACCCTTTATATAAAAAGGGGTCCCACTACTCTAGGTTGTATTGCTTGATTCAGACAGATAAGGGTGGTAAAAACATATCCAACACTTTATGGTGCAAAAAAATTATAAAAAAATTTTTTAAAAAATTTTATGGATTTAAATAACGTAGATATAAGTAAGCTACCTGCAGACGTCAGAAAGACATTCAAGAAACTGCAAGTCATGCATGCAGAAAAACAAATTCAAAGTAAGGCAAGAGATGACTTTATGTCCTTTGTCAAATGTGTGTGGCCCGATTTTGTTGAAGGCTCTCACCATAGACACATAGCAGATAAATTTAATAAACTTGCATCGGGTGAAATAAACCGACTGATAGTAAACATGCCCCCACGTCATACGAAATCAGAATTTGCAAGTTATTTGTTACCAGCGTGGATGGTGGGCCGTGAGCCGAAACTCAAGATCATTCAAGCAACGCACACAGGTGAGTTAGCCGTGAGGTTTGGTCGTAAAGCTAAGAACTTAATTGACTCTGAAGATTATTCTAAAATTTTTAAAACAACTTTACAGGAAGATAGCAAAGCCGCTGGTAGGTGGGAAACAGCACAAGGTGGGGAGTATTTTGCAGCTGGAGTTGGCGGTGCGATAACCGGACGGGGTGCTGACCTTTTAATAATTGACGACCCACATTCTGAGCAAGATGCAATGAGTCCAACGGCCATGGAGTCTGCTTATGAATGGTATACATCAGGACCTAGGCAACGTTTACAACCTGGTGGTAAAATTATTTTAGTTATGACTCGTTGGTCTAATAAAGATCTAACAGGAAAATTACTCGCGAACCAAAAAGAAGCGAAAGCTGATCAGTGGCACGTGGTCGAATTTCCGGCAATCTTGGACCACGGAACATCGAGCGCTAAACCAGTTTGGCCAGAGTATTGGAAGCTAGATGAATTAGAAAAAGTGCAAGCAACACTACCGGTTGGTAAATGGAATGCACAGTGGATGCAGAAACCAACTAGTGAAGAAGGTGCTATTATAAAACGGGAGTGGTGGCAAATATGGAAACACGATTGGATCCCACAACTAGATCACGTTATACAATCTTACGATACAGCGTTTCTTAAAAAAGAAACAGCGGATTACTCTGCTATTACTACTTGGGGTGTATTTTATCCTGACCAAGATAGTGGTGCTAATTTAATGTTGCTTGATGCAATTAAAGGCAGATATGAGTTTCCTGAATTAAGAAGACTTGCTTTAGAGCAATATAAATATTGGCAGCCTGAATCAGTGATTGTTGAGGCTAAAGCATCAGGATTGCCTTTGACTTATGAGCTTAGACAGATGGATATACCAGTTATCAACTTCACCCCATCAAAAGGAAATGATAAGCATGCCCGTGTAAATGCGGTTGCACCTTTGTTCGAATCTGGTATGATATGGTGTCCTGAACAGAAATTTGCAGACGAAGTCGTTGAAGAGTGTGCTGCGTTTCCGTACGGAGATCATGATGATTTAGTGGATTCTACCACACAAGCAATCATGCGTTTTAGACAGGGAGGACTAATTGGACACCCTGAAGATTATGTGGATGAACCACAGAATGAACGTAAAAGGAATTATTATTAATGTCAAAATATCATAGACAGGGTTATTTAGGTGCAGGGTTAGTTAAAAAATTGCTTACTTCTAAAGGAGAAAAAGGCGAGATGTTAATGAAACTTGTTAGAGAATCTAAAAAAATATCTTCTCCAAAATTTTTTAAAGATAAAACAATTAATATCAAAGGCATTGGAAAAAGAAAAAAAGAAATTCTTCAACCTGAAGAATATATAGATATTGAAAATATGAGCAACAATCAGCTCAAAAAACAGATTCAAAAATTTGGTTATATAGTTGGAACTAAAAATAAAAAATTAGCTGATAAAGCACAGCAAACACCTCTTTCACAAAAAATAAAAACCAAAGTAAAGGATAAGAAAAAGTAATTATGGGACCAGCTGCATTAAGATTTTTTCATTCATTAGCAAGAAAAAATTTAACTAAAAATCAAGGATCAGGAATTATAACTATTCCAAATAGGATGACAAGTGAAAGCGAAGCATCTGCAATGATACAAACTATTGTAGATAACGGTCTTCCTTTAGAAAAATTTGATCAATTTATAAGATCAGAAGACGATATTTTAAAATATTTAAATATAATTAAAAACGCAAACAAGCAAAGAGTAATCCCTGCAGATAGTCCTGAAGGTAGACAAATCACAGAACAACTTTTTGGTAAAAGAGGTGAGGTCGTAGACATGGCTGGTAAAAAACTTGACACAAGTCAAGGTATCATGGGTGGTAAATCTGTAAAAGAATTAATGGATTCTGGTCAAGTAACCAAAGGAACGGTTACTAAGAAAAGTAAAAAAGTAACTGACCGAGAAATGTTTAAAGCAGCCAATGAAAGACTTACATCAGATGTGGACAGCATTATTAAAAATATAAAATCTATGGAACCAATTACTGCTATGAAAGAAGCAAACTCTGTTATAGCTAGAAAAGGTAAATACAAAAATTTATCACCTGAAGAATCTAAAAAAATATTAAAAGACACAGAAGATCATATTTTTGAAAGAGACATACCTGAAGAAGATTTTGCAACCGGAGGACGTGCAGGTTTTAAAGGAGGTTACTTAGCAAGTGGAGCTAAACAATTAGGAAAAAAATATAAAGGATCTACTTTATCGGCAATATTAGAAAACCCGAGACTTTTAGGTGCAGAGTTAGGTCATGATGGAATAATGGAAATTATGAATTTGTTACCTAGTTTATTTGCAAAAGGTGGACGTGCAGGTTTTGCAGGTGGTTCTGATATGGGAACTGTTGCTGATTCAAAAGGTAAAACCGGTCCAAGTAAAGGTGGTTATCAAGGTGGAGGAACAGGACCTGTTGAAAGACCAACTGGTGGTGGCGGTGGGAATGATAACAATAATACAAACTTTGTTACTACTGTTCCAGAAGACATTATAAAAAAAACAGCTATGAACACAGTAAAAAATTTAGGACGTAGAGAATTAATGAATACTCTAGGTCTTGCTAAATTTTCTAATCCAATTGGAATAGCAATGGCGTTAAAAGGTTTATATGATCAAACTCAAAATCCTATTTTAACAGAAGAAGAAGCAACATCAGGTGGTATAGGTGGAATGGATATTACTGAATATGCATCAGGTGGACGTGCTGGTTTCTTTATGGGTAGTAGACCTGCCGTTCAAAAAGGACTTTCTACATTAAAAGAAATGTTAAAATATTTTGGTAAGAAAAGTGATGCAGTCAAAAAACCTTCAGACATTTTAAAAATAGTAAATCCAAAAAGATTAAATAAACTTTTAGAAGATCCAAACATCTATAGAAAGTTTGATGTTGAAAAAGGTATCGCCGCACCAGATTTAATTAAGAATATGCAAAAACAAATGATGGGTGATAGACAAAAAACTATTGAAGAAATGTTGGGTGCCGCTAGAAATATTAAAAATGCAGATGATAATACTATAAAATATAAAAATGAAATAATTGAAGATATGATGAAAAAAGGTGTGGATAGAGAAATGGCCGAGGAAATGGCTGGAACAATATCTAAGATGGCAGAGAATGCAGCTGGTAAAATGGATACACCAAAACTAACTGACGAAGGAATTTTGCAGTTAGAAAATATATTAAAGGATATGGAAACAGGTGGTAAGACTGCAAGAGAATTAAATGCAACAGGTGGTCGTATTGGTTATAAAGACGGTCCTGGTATGAACAGAAGAACGTTTTTAAAATTTCTCGGTGGACTCGCCTCACTACCAATTATAGGTAAGATTGTTAAACCTTTAAAAACTGTTAAAGGAGTTAAGAATGTTCCTATAATTAAAACTGGAGATGTTCCTGGAAAACCAGAATGGTTTGATAGTTTGGTTAACAAAGTAATTATTGAAGGAGATGATGTTACTAAAAAATTTGCAACTCAAGATCGACAAGTTGTATATTCTAAAAAAATTGATGCGGATAATGAAGTAACAGTTTACAGAGATCTAGATACAGATTCTGTCAGAGTTGATTATAGTAGTCCGGATGTTATGCTTGATGAACCAGTAAGTTTATCTTACACTAGAGGTCAGGCAGATGAAACTACAAAAGGTATGAAACCTGCAGATGAGTTTGAAACATTTGAACAAGGTTTAGCTGCAAGATCCAATGGCCCTGATGATTACAGCATTGATCCAGAACCAATGGTTGGAAACAAAATTAGCGATTTAGAAACAGATGTTTCTAAACTAAAAGAATACGCTACAGGTAAAGGACCTACGATGAAAGAGTTTGTAGCTTCTAAAAAAAGAAGAGACAGAGTTCAAAAAATTAATGAAGGTGATATAGGAGAAACATCTGACTACGTTACACAAAGACAAGGTGACTATGTTGACTACGATGATTATGCATCTGGTGGTATCGCTCGAATGTTAGGAGAGTAAATGGATCTCTTTAAAAGAATACAAGATCTAAGTGCCATCTACGATGACGATGGTCCAAGCGCCACGGTCCAAGAACGACCTATGTTTAATGATGGTGGTATGCTAGTACAACCCAGTAACGATGGATCACGGCCTGGATATAAAAGTGACAAGGTTTATTCAGATAATTACAGAACCATCTATGATAAAAAAACTAAACTATATTCTAAAAAAGTAGGAAGAGATAAGAAACTTTTAACCCAAAATCCTGGTGAAACTAAAAAACAATTTTTTAACAGAGTTTCTAATTACAGCACTGAAAAGTCAGCCGAAAGAACAAGCAAATTTACCAAAGAAATAGTTGATGCAAGAAGTAAAATAGATTCTTGGACTTCTAATTGGCTCAATAATAATTTTAAAAATTATGGTGTTAAAGACTTTGATAAAATGACTAAGGATATAAAAAAAGATTGGAGAGTGCAATCTAAGAAATTAAAATTACCAACAGATAAAATACAAATAACTACTAAAACTGGTTTTCCTAATTTAAGTACAAGTAAAGGTAAAGAAAGCGCGGTAAGTAAAAATCCTTTTAGTTATGATAATGTAACATTCTATACACCCGAAAACCCAAGTGGTATGGATAAATACAAAGCTCAATGGAAAAAGATATTTTATAAAAACAAAATTCAAACAACTCCTGGTTTGAAAAATAAGGTTAAGGATTATTTTGATTTTATTACTTTAGATAAGAGAGGAGCTCCACAAAATCAAACCATAAAATCTTTTAAAGAAATTTTAGATAAAGATGTTTTATTTTTGCTATCAGAAAAAGATTCTGGACTACAAAAAGGTTCTAAATTTGAAGTATTTAATAGTATTGATGAACTTGCAGAACCTTATAATGAATTTACAGCTAAGATAAATAGAAGTGAAACTTGGAAAGAGAATGCTAACTTAATTGAAAAAGAGTTGGGTCTGAAAAAAAATTTCATTAAAAACTCAATGGTTAAAGAACAAAAAGCTGCTGCTAAATTTTTTGGTTTAGATGATTTAAAAGGAACGGGTTTAGAATACAGTATAGATCATGGTCAAGGTTTATCTGCTGCTGCAAGAAGTGGCAATAAAGAATTAATGAAAACCGCTTTAAATGATTTAATTGGAACTACACGACTGCAAAATACAGCTGCAGGGTTTGGAGGGTTTGAAGCAACTAGAGGAGCTTTGATAAGAGACATAGAAGCAGGTGTTAATGTAAAAGATAACGTAGCCAGTTTAAATAAGTTAACTAAGAATGCTTATAAAGATCTAGGTGTGAAATCAAATATCTATTCTATTAAAGACGGCAAACTTGCATCTAAACCTATAACTACAGCTACAACACAACCAGATAGATTTAAACAATATGCGGAAACAATATATAAAGATCCATTAGGTAAAACAGCTATTGATAAAAAATTTGGAAGTTTAGAGAATGTATTAAATACTATTGCTAAACCAGATCAAATACGTTTAGCTAAAATAGGTTGTCCAGGTAAAGCTAATGGTGGTCGAATAGGTTTTGATCAAGGTTTAAATGTAACAGCGTGTGCTGCAAAAGGTGTAGAAAAATTACAAGGTGATCCAAGTAAACTAACACCGGGTGATCAAGCAAACATGCGTGCACTTACAAAATCAGGTAAAGCTGTAAAATTTTTAAAAGGAGCGTTAGGACCGGGAGCAATTATTGGTGAAGTTTTATTTGAAGGAGGTGCTGCTGCAAATAAATTTATGGATCAAGGTATGCCAATCAAACAAGCATTAGGTGAGTCTTATATAAATAAATATTTACTTGGTCCAAAAACACAAATAGATGTTGAAGCTGAACGTGCAAAAGAATTTGCAAAAGGTGAAGATTTTGCAATGGCAGAACGTGGTAGAAGAATGGCACCTTTCATGCCTCAAAGTGCAACGGCTGATGCGCAAAGATTAAAAAAAAGAGAGGAACAAATGGAGCAAGTTTATCCAACTATGTCTATACCAGATATAAATTTAGCATTAGAGAATGTTGGTTTGACTCAACAAGAAACAGGTATGTCTTACCCAGAATTACAGGATTACATTAAAAGACAATCTCAAATGCAAGCGATAGCAGATGCAGGTGGGGTTGCAAATATGGCAGGTGGTGGTATTGCTAAAATGGCAGGCGATAGATCAGGTGCAATGACAACATCCATGAACCCTGATTCACAGGGCTTGTCTTATTTATTTAATCGTGTTAAGAAGGTACAGGAGTAATATATGGCAGATATAGATAAAGGACTCCCTAACACTAGAACTAAAATTGA
>Ga0209193_1001561_pt1 | contig 11688 bp, 8 predicted proteins | sample COGITO_mtgs_1003_FD_185515 | JGI IMG/M metagenome (GOLD analysis project Ga0209193, IMG submission 185515) | Pelagic marine microbial communities from North Sea - COGITO_mtgs_100330 (SPAdes) (version 2) | ecosystem: Environmental > Aquatic > Marine > Epipelagic ... | reverse complement strand
AGGTTCTTCAGGAAGTAGTGGAACTTCAGGTTCTTCAGGTTCATCAGGAACAAGTGGAAGTAGTGGTTCATCAGGAAGTAGCGGAACATCAGGTTCTTCAGGTTCATCAGGAACATCAGGTTCTTCAGGAAGTAGTGGAACTTCAGGTTCGTCTGGCTCTTCAGGAACATCAGGTTCTTCGGGAAGTAGTGGAACATCAGGTTCTTCAGGTTCTTCAGGAACTAGTGGTATAAGTGTAGGAGGGTGTTTTAATTATGACATCGCATATACCAATGGTACCACACCCACATCAGGAGAGGCTAGTACCTTTACTGGAAGTTTTGTCGGTCCTATTACTCAAATAAAAATTCATAAAACTGATGATGACGGTATTGATAATTCAGTACAATTTAACGCATTATTAAACAACGGAGGTTCATTACAAGTTAATTTCAGTAATGGTGTTGTCGCTTGGTATAATGTTACATCAGGTTCATTATCATCTAACGTATATACGTTTAATGTTGTTATTGCAACTGCTACAGGTTCAAACGCATCTACAGGAGCAGGTGAAATATGTGTCCTTGGAGGTGCTTCTGGAACATCAGGTAGTTCAGGTTCTTCAGGAAGTAGTGGAACATCAGGTTCATCGGGTTCATCAGGAACATCAGGTTCTTCAGGAAGTAGTGGAACCTCAGGTTCAAGCGGTTCTTCAGGAACATCAGGTTCTTCAGGTTCAAGTGGAACTAGTGGAAGTAGTGGTTCGTCAGGAACATCAGGTTCTTCAGGAAGTAGTGGAACATCAGGTTCATCAGGAAGTAGTGGAACTTCAGGTTCCTCAGGTTCATCAGGAACTTCGGGTAATGATGGTGGAATAGATTGTTTAAATCAAGAATTACAATACATCAATGGAACTATACCTGGAACAGGAAAATGGTCTGTAAACAGCACTAATCCGGCATCAGTGAATCTAATGTATTTTAATGAAACTGCAAACATAGGTTCAGTACAAGTGACAAAAGGTTTTGATTTGTATTATGAAATATTAAACGGTAGTCTTTGTACTGCAATATTCATGAATATAGACGACCCTACAGAGTGGGTAACATATCAAAGAGTGTCTATTACCGCGACTAACTCAACGACATGGCAAGCAAAAGAACCGCTTCACGTTGGTAATTCAACAGGGTTCACTTTCTCAACCACAAAAAAATATTGTATATATTTATCAATAGAGATTTAATAATTTTTGAACATGAGTATTTTTCAATTAAAAGGTGATATTTTAACGTTTGTATACGACTCAGGTACCTCGCAACCCAGTACGGATTATACAGGTAAAATAGGTTTCAGTACCAATCCTGCGAGTATGGTAGCGAATACACAATATAGTATGTATATTTCTACATACAATAACAAAGAAGATGACATTTACGATATTATAGACTTACTTGACGGAATAGAGTCCAAAGAAAAAGTACCTGTTAAAGGAAGTAAGGCAGAAACCATAGTACCGTCCAGTAGATGTGCATTAACATCAAGAGGTGTTACATTTATATTTGAAGTGTTATATGACTCACAAGTCACATATGATGCCACTAATAAATTTATAGAATATAAAATAATTCTTACATCTATTAGTGGTACTCTTACAAATAATGTTAATCATTATTTTACGTATAATTATTATGGTACTAAAGGAATTTCGGCACCATCAAATGGTGGTGAATATCAGGTAACTAATACAATTAGTGGAAATGGAGATGTTAGATTATTTGCTTCTGCGTCGACTATAACAAGTATCTCAAAGTTTGAAATATACAGAAATGATTTAAATAATGTTGATTATTATGGTCTGTATGAATTAATATATAACACATATGGAGATAGTTTATTAACAATTAAAAAAGAAGGTTCAAATATAAGCCACGTATTTATGGCTACACCATCTTCTAAAACTGCGAACGTGGTTGCATTTTTGTCAGACGCATTAACTTCATCTTCTGAAACATTTGCAGTTGATGATACTTTATTCTTTTCGTTTGCTCTAAAAGGTGCTGACGGTTCTTCAGGTTCATCAGGAAGTAGTGGAACATCAGGTTCAAGCGGTTCTTCAGGAACATCAGGTTCTTCAGGTTCTTCAGGTTCAAGTGGAACATCAGGTTCTTCAGGTTCAAGTGGAACTAGTGGAAGTAGTGGTTCTTCAGGTTCATCAGGAAGTAGTGGAACATCAGGTAGTTCAGGTTCTTCGGGAAGTAGTGGAACATCAGGTAGTTCAGGTTCATCAGGAACGTCAGGTAATGATGGAGCGCCTGGCACATCAGGTTCTTCGGGAAGTAGTGGAACATCAGGTAGTTCAGGTTCATCAGGAACGTCAGGTAATGATGGAGCGCCTGGCACATCAGGTTCATCAGGAAGTAGTGGAACATCAGGTAGTTCAGGTTCTTCAGGAAGTAGTGGAACCTCAGGTTCAAGCGGTTCTTCAGGAACATCAGGTTCTTCAGGTTCATCAGGAACTAGTGGAAGTAGTGGTTCATCAGGAACATCAGGTTCTTCAGGAAGTAGTGGAACATCAGGTTCAAGTGGTTCATCAGGAACATCAGGTTCCTCAGGAAGTAGTGGAACATCAGGAAGTTCAGGTTCATCAGGAACATCAGGTTCTTCAGGTTCTTCAGGTTCGTCAGGAACTAGCGGAAGTAGTGGTTCTTCAGGAACATCAGGTTCTTCAGGAAGTAGTGGAACATCAGGAAGTTCAGGTTCATCAGGGACATCAGGTTCATCAGGAAGTAGTGGAACATCAGGTAGTTCAGGTTCATCAGGAACATCAGGTAATGATGGAGCACCTGGCACATCAGGTTCATCAGGAAGTAGTGGAACATCAGGTAGTTCAGGTTCATCAGGAAGTAGTGGAACATCAGGTTCAAGTGGTTCATCAGGAACATCAGGTTCTTCAGGTTCAAGCGGCTCTTCAGGAACTTCAGGGGTGAGTGGTGCGTCAGGAACATCAGGTAGTTCAGGTTCTTCGGGAAGTAGTGGAACATCAGGTTCATCAGGAAGTAGTGGAACATCAGGTAGTTCAGGTTCTTCGGGAAGTAGTGGAACATCAGGTTCATCAGGAAGTAGTGGAACATCAGGTAGTTCAGGTTCTTCGGGAACATCAGGTAGTTCAGGTTCTTCGGGAAGTAGTGGAACATCAGGTTCATCAGGAAGTAGTGGAACATCAGGTAGTTCAGGTTCTTCGGGAACATCAGGTAGTTCAGGTTCAAGTGGAACTAGTGGAACCGCAACTATTACTAATTTAGGTGACAACAGAATACTAACCTCAACAGGGGTACAAGGAGAGGCAAATGCTGAGTCTAACTTAACATTTGACGGTAGTGAATTGAGTCTAACAGGTGACTTAGAAATTAATGGTGATATAATTACAGCAGGTAATGATACTATTACACTTAATCCTAGTGGTACAGGAGATATACTACTTAAACCAACTAATCTCCTATTAGAGGGTGCGGGTACCACAAATGTCGCAGAATTTAGATTCCAAGAAGGAACAGGTTTTGGTTCTAATTATGTAGGATTTAAGGCTCCTGTTTCAATAGCCACTAATCAAATATATACTTTACCCCTTCTTGATGGTACTAACGGTCAAGTTCTACAAACTAACGGTAGTGGTGTTCTTTCATTCGCGACTGGAGCTGGTGGAACATCAGGTTCATCAGGAAGTAGTGGAACATCAGGTTCATCAGGAAGTAGCGGAACGTCAGGAACTGCAACTATTAATAATAATGCAGATAATAGAATTATTACAGGTAGTGCGACTGCGGGTGAGTTAAATGGAGAGTCAAACCTTACATTTGACGGAAACTTTTTGGACGTATCAGGACGAATACAGTTTCAAAACACACATGGTGCAAGTAACCCCTCGATACAAGACACTACAGGTGATTATGGTTTAGCAATCGCTACCAACACTAATGTATCACTTGTTGCTGGAGGTTCATCTAAAATTACTATGTCAAGTTCAGTTATAGAGATTTTTAGTACTATAGATATGAACCTAAATAAAATAGCTTTCGATGGTGATTCAACTAACAGCTATATCAGAGCAAATACAGACAATCCAGAAGATATAGAAATACATGCGGATGAAGACATACTTTTAATGGCTGACGGACAAGTTGGTATAAAAACAACAACACCCGCTTATGATTTAGATGTTGCGGGTAGTATAGGTCTTACAGGTGATATTACGGGTAATGGTGCTACTTTAAAAGTAAGTGAAATAGCTTCAGCAATAGGAGCGGCATCGGCAGCAGGAGATAAAGGAATTAATGCTGAAACCTACACAGCTTATAGTACAACTGTTATCGCGGGAGGTGTTTATTATTTAGGAACATCCGCATGGACTATATCAGATGCGGATGCCGCATCCTCTGCAACTGGATTTATGGGAGTTGCTACCTCTACTAATTCAAACACAGGTATGGTTATACGTGGTGTTGTTGGTGTTTCTTCAGACCCTGGTGGTGCAGTTGGGGATGTTTGTTATTTAAACACTACTTCAGGTAGATTAACAACAACAGCTCCTACAGCGGCGGGTGATATAGTTAGAGTAATGGGTTATAAAATAGGTACAAACTTAGTGTTCTTCAATCCATCAAATGATTGGATAGAACTATAAAGTTTTTTATACCAAAATATATACACTGATGGGTCCATCAGATGAAGAAGTGGGTGTGTTTGAATATGGAACTTATGATGATGTCACAGGTAAATATACACCTGATTAATGTAACTTCATAGGTTTGTATTGATATTGAGGTAAACGTTGTTTTTCCATAGGTAATATCACACGGTTAAACGAAAGGTAATCAGGAACCTCTAAATGACTATCAAATGTTTTGTGGAATAAATCAAGTACAGAAACATTATTTATTACTTTATATTCAACACCACTCATTTTTATTAAATTGTGATATCTAAAGAAATCTTTTTTTCTTGGGTAACTACAAAAGTCTACACTGTCCCACCAACATAAATCAACATATATTCCATATTTATTTAAGGATAAATCTAAACCGTATTTAAATTTGTCATATAATTTTTGATAATCATAAATTGGTCCGGTAAACATTACATCTACATCATTAGAGATTGACGGATTAATCATAAAACTACCACCTAAATATATATTATAATCTTCTAAGTCTACATTTTTTTTAAATTCTAACCACCATTTGTTAAAAATATCCCATGTTGGGGTATTCCACTGATTAAATGTGGATACTTCATTATATCTATAAAAGAAGTTCGTTATATTCGGCATTTAAAATTTAATACTTATTATACGATTTTTCTTCTACAAAATCAGAACCATATTCTATATTAATGCGTTTTTTTACATCAGCTCTTTTATCGTTAGTGAAGTATACTGACCTTGCTAATGATATAAATTCTTCATCAAAAGATTTTTCACGTTCTTTATCCCTAATACCGTCTTCAATACCCCATAACTTTTTATTTATTAATAGTAATTCTTTATAAAGTTCACTATCAGTTGATATATTAAGTTCGTTTTCCACGACATTAAAAAGGTAGTCGTACTCGTTAACAACATTTTTTAATTTTATAGAGTCAGTAATATTTTCAGATTTTATTTTTAATATAGATAGTTTATCTACTATCTCACCTATTGATACTTCTATTTTCATTTTATTAAGTGTTTTATTTTATTATAAACATATTCGGGAGTGATTGAATAGTGACATTCGAATTGACGAGGAGTATCTTTATGCTCCGGACAAAACTCCCAATCAGAATAAGACGAATCTTTATTCCACACCTTTTTGTTCCAACAACCATGACATACTGATTTATTGGTTATTCTTATATAGTCCTCTGTCGATAAATCAAATTCATGCCAATCTTCAGTAAAATTAGATATCATTACAACAGGTTTACCTAAAGCATGAGCAACCCACGACAAACCTGAAGATAAACCTATAAAAAATTCAGAATGATAAATATAATTTATTGTTTCATCTAATGGGGTGTTTATTTTTTTAATACAATTTGATGGTAAACCATTCATATTAGGTGACACACCGAAAAACTCATCTTTTTCAATAACCACAGGTAAATAACCATCTTTTTTAATCATTTTAAACAATTTAGACCAATAAGGGGATATTTTTCGGTACTGACCACCGATAGGGTCGTTCCAATACTTCATTTGAAATGTAGAATGAATTCCCGATGATATATATTTTTTTTTCATAGGTCTCTCATCTTTAGGTAAATCTATTTTAGGTCTAACATAAGACCAATTAATAAGTCCCATTTGTTCGGCGAAACTACTTTGCATCGGTTTTCTAAAGTCGTAATGTATATCTACTTTTTTATCATAAAGAATATCATCACTATAGTATTTTATATTTGGATATGATTCTTTAAACAAAGTTTGAAAAAACGGTTTTATTTTAATATAAACCTCATCCTCACTTTTTTCGTTTAAATAATCAATACATGGCATGATACAAATAGTATCTCCCAGTGAAGTTGATTTTAAATAAAATAATATTTTTTTCATAATTCTAAATTTTTAAAAACCTGTTCTGCTGTTATTGATTTTTGACATATGTGTTGTCTTTTAGTCCCTTTATAAACAGGACACCAATCCCAATCAGAGGCGTCAAAAGTATGTACAGGGTCATTCCAACACTTAATACAAATATCATTACTAATTCTTTTTATATTATTTTTAAATTCATGACTGTCTGTAGAAAATCCGTTTATCATGTAAGTGAACTTATTAAGTGACCAATTTAACCAAGATATACCTGAACCTAAACCCACAGTAAATTTAGAATGTGTTAGATATGTTGCAACTGTATCCCAAGACTCGTCGAATATATTTATAGTACCCTCAATAAAATAAGGATTTTTAGTTAAAATAACTACTTCATAACCTTTATCTTTTATAAGTTTAGATAATTTAACCCAATTATCGTAAACCCACTCTTTACACCCAGCAGTTGCTTGGGGAGCGAATACGACAAATGGTTTATCTAAGGGGTTGACATCTATATTTAATGAAATACCATAATTTACTTCACTATAATCCAAACCTAATATATCTGTTGCTGTTTGTTGTAAAGGGATTAAATTAACTGAATTAGGGTATTTGTTAAAATTATTCCATTCACCATTGACATCTTTAAACCAACCTATTGTATATGATGTATAACATGTAACGGATTGACCTGGTTGTATAAAAGTAATATCCTTATAATTAGGATTATCGTAAAACCAATCATTATGAAAAGTGCTTAATATCACTCTACAATTATTTTTTTTCGCAAATTCTACAGCGTATGGTGCCCACGCTATAGTGTCTCCCACAGATTTAGAGTCTAAAGAAATTAATACTGTTTTATTAGTAACATCAAACCTATCATAAATTTCTCCATTTATTTTTATAATCCAATTAATGTAATACTCACGATTACAATTACACCACATATTACGACCAATGGTGCTTGTATTGATTACTTCGTTAGTATCGCCATTTATGAATTCCACAACATATTGTTTATCTTCATCACCGAGTATTTCTACTTTTGGTCCATCAATATATGATATATTTATTTGATTTTCTCTTACAGGTCTATTAAGCCATGGTTTACGAGATAAGAAATCATTTATAGTATCCAAACCAATATCAGCGACTTTATCCCAGTTAAATTGTTCTCTAATTTCTATTGATTCTTTTAATGATTTTTCTTTATATGTTTTGTAATTTACATATACATCTCTCATAACCTCAGATAGATGATTAAAATCGGGTTCATAATAATTACCTGGTAGGTCACTCATAGTATAACGACCATAATCATTTGTATTTGCCGCTTTTTCACTATCTATTCTTACTGGTATTCCTCTTCCTTCAGCGAACTCAAGCTGACCTGAACAATTAGAATAGATAGAAGGTGTCCCACACGACATAGCCTCTATAAGGGGTAAATTCCAACCTTCAGACCTGGCGCAAGAAAGGAAAACGTGACCGGTTTTTAAATATTTGATATAATCTTCTCTTGATGTGAAAGATAGTTGTTTAATTCTATCATCTATTAAATTGTAATTTTCTAATCTTTCTTCAGTGGTTTTAAAACCATCCATTTGTTCTCCCCATCTATTATCGATGGAGACTACTAAATCAACAGGTTCGTCCTTATCAAAAGTCTTTAAAAAAGTTTGAATAATTTCTTTAGTGGATTTTCTATAGTCCCATCTTCCGAATAATAAAAATTTAAATCTACCGTCTTTATATGTATCTAAAGATTCGACGTCTTCAGGAAAAAAAGTATCTACATCGACACCTTCAGGAACTACCTTCACTCTTTCTTCTTCAAATCCTTGTTCTATACTACATTCCTTTTGCCACTTAGAAGGTACCCACAACTCATCATATTGTAGTAATTTATTAAAAAACCCTTGAGGTTGTAAAGTAGACTCCCATACATTATATGCTATTTTAGGTCCCATATACTCATCATAAAAGTAATGATGATTTGTTTCGGACAAAACTAAATTTACATCATGTTTAAATTCCTTACCATATTTCTGATAAATAGGTACATCTTTTCTATGATTATTATCTACTAAAGTAGTTTGTCTATATAACATTTCTTTATCGGTATCATTCAAATATGACTCACCATCATGAGGTTGGTCATTAACCATTCTATTCCATGACGGACCTACCGTAAAGTTTCTAATTTTTATATCGGCTTTTTTATTTAGGTGTCTCGTAAAATCCCTAGTGTGGTTATTGTATCCAGTATTTCCGACATAAGAGCCGTGTAAATATATTTTTAGTCTATTCATATTGAAAATTTAATAAAAATCATTTATTATATCAATATCAATATAAGAAAATGGCAAACGGAGTATACAAAATAACAGAAGATTTTGAAAAGCAACTTTCAGACTATACTGGAGCTCCATATGTGATTACGGTAGATAATATGTCAAACGCATTGTTTTTGGCTTTGTATTATGAAAATCACATTAAAAAAAGTATTGAAGGTAAGGTAAGTATCCCGTGTAGAACATACCCTTCAGTTCCTTGTGAAATTATTCATGCTGGACTTAAAGTTGAGTTCGAACCTGTTGAAGGTAAAACAATTAAAGGTATGTACCAATTAAAGGGTAGTAACGTATGGGACTCAGCATTGACATTCACTGCTGATATGTATAAACAAGGTCAACATATGTGTGTTTCATTTACAGGTCCTTATAAACATTTTAAATTATCTAAAGGAGGTGCAATATTAACAGATTGTCATGAGGCTTATTTATGGTTTAAAAGGGTTAGGTATAGTGGTAGACGAGAGTGTTCATATCATGACGATAATTTAGATATGTTGGGATGGAATTTTTATATGATGCCTGAGTTGGCGGCTAGAGGTTCTCTTTTGATGGGACAATTTTATAATATTGATGGTACTAAAAAACAAAATGAGGATTTGGAATTACCTTACCCTGATTTATCTAAATTTAAAATATATAAGATATGAAAAATATAGTTTTAATAGGTGGGGGTAATCAATCTCATTATACTATTGATATTATTCATAAAGAAGGAAAGTATAATATTGTAGGTATTATAGATTCAATACATGATATTGGTAGTGATAGATTCGGGTATAAAATCTTAGGAAGACAAGAAAACCTAAAAGATATAATAAAAGAACATAACGTACACGGAGGAATTATTTCTATAGGAGATAACTGGATAAGACATACAATATTTCAACAGATAAAAAATTCAATACCTTCATTTATGTTTGTAAACGCAATTCATCCTTCGGTTATAATAGGTGAAAATGTAGAAATGGGTTACGGTGTAGTTATGATGGCAGGGTGTATTATTAACCCTAAAGCTAAAATAGGTGACTTTACTTTTTTCGCTACAGGAGCTCAAATAGAACACGATTGTAGTATCGGTAATTACGCTAGTGTATCTGCTGGTTCTGTGACTGGAGGTTATGTTACTTTAGGAAAATACTCAGCAATTACTTTAAGTGTTACTGTATTAGATAGATTAAATATAGGTGAAAATACAGTAGTAGGTGCGGGTAGCTTAGTTCTGAAAGACTTACCTAATAATGTTTTAGCGTATGGTAATCCCTGTAAAGTAATTAGGAAAAGAGAAAAAAAAGAAAAATTTTTAAAATGAAAAAACAAAATATTTTAGAATTAAAAACAAAAGGATATACCAAAAAAATAAATGAAGTTTTACCAAAATCATTTGAAGAACATAAAAAAATTAGACAAAATAATAATAATGGTATAACGTCCGATGGTGTTGCTATGAATGTGTTAGCTAGTGATGATATATTTATAGATTTTTTACAAGAAATGATAGACAGGGGTTTAATTGAATCTTTAGAAAAAAATTACTTTGGTGAAAAATGTATATTAAATTCTTTTTCGGCATTAAGTAATATAAAATCAGAATCTGATTTGTTTTATAAAAAAGTACATAGAGATATTAGAGGTTATTCAGGTAAAATTCCTCTATTGTTAAATAGTTTAGTCATGGTTGATGATTTTACTGTTGAAAATGGAGGGACATTATTACTACCATATTCACACTTAATAGAAGAAAAACCAACAAAAAAGTTATGGGAAGATAACTGTGTATCCATGACAGGTAAGGCTGGTGATATAGTTATATGGAACTCTAATATATTTCACGCATCAGGAATAAATAAAACAGAACAAATTAGAAGGGCTCTACCAATAACTTTTTCATTACCATACTATAAACAACTATTAGATTACCCAAGAGCTTTAGGGTATAATAGAAAATATGAATTTACTGAAAAAACACAACAAATATTAGGATATAACTCAATAGTTCCATCATCAATAAATGAATGGTATTCACCTACAGATAAAATAACCTATAAATAAATGAAAGATTTAGTAATGATAACCGCTTATTGTCCCGATAGTAAAAAAATTGATAAATTAAGAAAATTAATCAATCAACTATACGAATTTAGTGATGAGATAGATATTATGGTAATCAGTCATTCACCAATTCCTATCGACATACAAGATAAAGTTAATTTATATTTATTTGACGAAAAAAATGAATTATTGACTGATTGGGACCTAATTAATCAACCGTGGTTTAGCCCTGGTGATGGGCAAGATAGAAGAATACAATCAGGTTTATTAACAGGTAGAAATACTCATTTAGCTATTTATAGAATGTTAATTTTAGGATTGTCACTTGCTAAAAACATTGGTTATAAAAAAGCCCATATCGTAGAGTATGATAGCGAAATTAGTAACATTGACGAACTCAAAGACAACGGAAAAAAACTAGAACAATATCAATCAATCTATTATATAGATAAACAACCTACTGTTGATGATATTATGTTTGGTAGTACATACTCATTTCTTATTGAATCGTTACCTGAAGATTTACTAATTTTAAATGAGGATAACATTAAAAATACAATAAGAAATTCCCGTATTAAAGGGCCTGAATATATAACTCAAAAAATAATACATGATAATGGAAACTATTTAGTTAAAGATAGGAAATTATTAGAATCTAATGGTAATAAATATGCGACATCAGAAAACGACGAAGGGTTTAATCCGTGGGGTGTCCCTTTTGTTGATTTA
>Ga0209193_1001557_pt1 | contig 11714 bp, 12 predicted proteins | sample COGITO_mtgs_1003_FD_185515 | JGI IMG/M metagenome (GOLD analysis project Ga0209193, IMG submission 185515) | Pelagic marine microbial communities from North Sea - COGITO_mtgs_100330 (SPAdes) (version 2) | ecosystem: Environmental > Aquatic > Marine > Epipelagic ... | reverse complement strand
TTTGTTCGAGTATGGAGTTTGTTTAAACTGCTTTGCATATAGTGAATACCCTAGGGGGATTGCTAGTCCAAGGCTTCCTCCTATAACTCCCCAGTTTGGTTTACCCGACTTGTTTGCCCAATCACGTGATTGAGCGACGGCTGTAGATGACGCGAATCCTGCGATACCACCAAATGCTGCGTAAGTTAGAGTCTTTTTCCAATTAATGGTGGCTTGTCTGTGTGCATAGTATTCTACTAAACCAAAGAGAGTTGCCCCTCCAACGGTTGCAGCGGAGATGGACATTTTGTTATCCATTATTACCATACTATCATCTCAGTTTATTCATTCCGCCTATTCCTGCGAATACATATGAGTCTTTTACACTATTACTCAAGGTTTGATGTATAGGGGTATTATTATCCTGATAGTCTAGGTTAGGGAAGAACAAGGAGTCGTGATAGTTTCTATCGTAACGAATATGTCCTCCTTCGGGTCTGGCTTGAATCTCATCGCCCACTGTCGTTCCTCGCTGAGTTGGCGCAGTACTTGCAGTTGCTCTAAAAATTAAGTCAGAGGCATCTCCTCCTTCTGTTCTAACGCCGGTTCCTGCTAGAGGGCTCTGACCTTGTGATTCGTTATCGAATAAGTTACCTATGTAACTCCCAGTCTTTCCCTTTCTAACTAAACTAGAAATCATTCTACTTCCGTAGTATATAGCGACAGGAACTCCAAAGAATCCTAGTAGTGGATTTCGGTCAGCGAAGTTAAGTAATGGGTTATCGTAAGGCATAGTATCACAACAGTAAGGTTTTCTTTCTCTTTCGTCTAACGACTACTTCGTGAATAATCATTTTACCTGTGGACTCTTTTTTACTCCCTGTTCCCGCTGCTGGACTTACGGTGCCCCATCCATCGCCACTGGCTGTGTTGGTTTGGGTTGTTGGGTCTAATTTTGGTAATTTAAACGGTAACCCGGGACTACAGGTGAACATGTATGCTCCATCGCCACCGGGACCGTTATGGGAGTGGGACTCAGAGCCATGCTGCTGCCACTGTGAGGTTCCGTCATCATAAAAGAAAGTCTTTGACTCGACTACTTTGCCGGGGAAGTAAATGGTGTCTCCGATTTTAAAGAATATGTTGACTAGACCTAGTTCGCCTATTAATGCATTGAATGCGACGGATGAGACTTCGGTGTTGTCTTTGTAAACAATAAACTGTTGCTCTGACGGCTCGAAGGTTCCACCTACCATCTTTCCGGGCCATGGTGCATCGTTGGGTGTAGGGAATCCTGTTTCGCCTAGAGCCTTAACTCCGGGTGCTCCGCTCACGACTCTCAGCCCAGTCACAGTTGTCTGGGCTGTTCCAAGGAAGAGTTGTACTTCGGCTGCCTTCCCCATGTAAGGGTGATATGCTCCAACTGGAGCGGTTGGGTTATGCAGAGCCTCCAAGTTTCTAATAGGAGATTCATACATATTTTTTGGTCCAAGTTTTCTTAATAGAATTTGAGCGTCTTCCATTGATGCAGCGGCTAGTTGTGTATCGATGATGCTAGAGCCTGCGGCAAAGCCTAGGGTTAATGGGATAGGCAGTCCTGACCTCATCTTAAGTCTCTGACTTGCTGGCATAGCGTATAGGTCATTAGTTCCCATTACATCGTTTCTTATCTGAACCTTGATTCTGTCGCTGTAAGAGTCAGGAGTTTCGGGTGAGTACTTTACTACAAAGGTTCCATCTTCTCTGATATCTTCTGCATAGAACTCCTTTGGATGAGGAGTAACTTTGTTTCTCATAATCAATTCTGCTGCAGTCAGTCCTGTTCCTTCTCTGTTTTTGTAGTCATCCATTTCCAAGTAAACACCAGCGTATGGATTATCGGTGACTACTTCGATGGAGATGATATCTCCTGCTTCGCCCGTTAGGCTTAGCATATCAATGGTTTCGCCGCTTTTTAGTTGGATTGGGCCCACTCTTTCGGTGATGAAAACTTGGTCGTCTATTACTCGGGTAGTTTGGTGAACTGGTGACGAAGGGACAATTACCGTATCACTTGGCTGCTTGCCATTTTGCTGTCTAGGAGCATTAGGACTGCTTAAGTCTTGGCTGCTTCTAGGCGTAGAGTAATCTACGATAGACATCATGCTTTCGTCGTCGTAGTAATGCTGCTTCTGCTTTTTGCTCACTCATTCCACCTCCCGAATCACTTCGGGAAGTAGTCTGCCAGCATTGAGCCTTCGACAGGAAGTCCCGTAGTGTTAATGATTTTGAATCGAAGTCTTCCACCGGAACGAGCCTTGAACAAGTTAACTTGCTCTGGTGTAAGTTCAAGGATTCTGTACTTCCATCCAATGAATCTCACACGTCCATCGAGTAGGTATTCGTCGGAGTCGTTAACGAGTCTTAGTGAAGGAAGGTTGTTTTCTCCGTGTTCGATAAACAGAGAGTAATCCCAGTTAGGTGCTTCTTGAGAAGAAAGGCTTCCATCGATGAATCCATTGACTCCCTCGATTTTACCTTCTGTTCGTGCTGTACCCGAGGAACCTTCAGGAGCCTCGTCGAGTGTGAACTTGGGAACACCAGCAGGGTGTTTTACCATGAGTTTACCTGAAACAGTACCCATCTTGAAGAGATTAGCGACTGTTCCGTCTCCCTTGAATCCGATAGGTGTACCGCCTTCGTTAGGTGAGTCATCGGAAAGACTGTGCCAGTCTCCAGTGTCTCCGACCATAAACTTAGGTTGTAGTGGGAGTGTTGGACAGAGTTGGTATAAGTTTCCTTTGAATGGTTCTAGGTCATCAAAGGTGATGTGTCCAGAGTCAAAGTCAGGCTTCAAGATGTTTCCTGTTAGGTTTGCTGCTGAGTCTGAGTCGGTGATGTCGTAGTATGCTTGGATGGATTGTCCACCGTATTGCATCAGAGGAGTTGCATCTGTACCATTTAGGGTGGCTGCTGATGCGTTACCTACGTTTACTGTGTCTGTAAAGAAACAATCTACTGAGATTGGTTCTACTGCAGTCACGAGATGCATTCTACTTCTTAGTCTGATGAGGTATCCGGGCTCAAGTTTGATTCCTTGAGAAAAGATTGCTTCATTGCTTATGTCTGCTAGTCGTCCGAAAGCGTTTCCACTTCTATATCCTTGGTTTGCGTTTGCCATTCTTAATCACCTTTGTTTCTTTCTTTGGGTGTGAGCGTGCTGCTCTAGTCATGCCGATGTAGCCGCAACATATAACCGCTTTGCTTAAGAAAAGGGTTCCTCACCATTTAACCACCCAGCAATAACATATCGTTTACCGTGGGTAACAGGAGTTACCTTATGTAATAAGAAAGCAGGGAACAGGATAATCTTGCCCTGTTCAAGTGGGATACTTGAGTCTCTAGAACTCGTTTTGATGATGAGTTCTCCGCCCTCGTAGTCTTCGGGCTTTGATAGTGGAATAACGAATGCTAACTTTCTATTGTTGTGTCTGTGAGAGCCTATGTCTATGTGCCAATCGTAATGACCCCCTGTGTTGTATTTGAGAAACTTAATCTCTGGCTTCCCGAGTACTTCGTAGTTCCAGTATTTGTTGTTAGTTAGATAACACTCCGTTATGCAGTCATTGACCTCTATGTTATTCTCTAAGGATATACTTCTAGAGAATGCTTTCCTTACTATAGGATTCTTTAGTCCTTTAGTTGTAATTCCTGCTGCGATTGCTTTGGAATCGTATTGTTCTATCAAGTCTTTACAGACCTCTTCGCTGAGCATCTGTTCGCTTGATATGTGACAGGGAAGAAACTTCATTGGTGATTGCAGGTTTCATCCCGTATAATAAAAAAGTGCAACAATGGGGGCCGGAGCCCCCACTGTTGCGGGAAACTGTCGCTCTTCACTACTCTCTCTGCAGGAGCAGTGTGAAGCCGTTCTTTCTAACCGTGTCGCCACGGCGATACATCTCAGAGAGATGGTTCTTTGAGTGGTGTCTATCTACCGAATCAAGCGACTCTGCCAACAGCCAAGATGGTGACGAGAGCGCCAGCACCTGCGATACCATCGTTGAGTTCAACAGCAGTGCTGGACTCGGTGATAGCGTCTAGGCCGTCTGTGACTTTTGTTCCACCGAGGATTCCAGAGTCATCCAAGAGTGGTTCAAGGTCAAGAGTTCTAACACCGTGGTTACCAGCAAGTGTGGTAAGGTCGGATGCGAACTGAGCAACCATGAGTTGAGCCTGTAGCAAGTGTGGGAAACCTTGCATTTCGTCAGTCTCAATTCCAGCAGGCGAAGCGTCTGTGAACAAATCGTCTGCGGTCATGGTATCGTTTGCGTTGATTTGAGCCATACCGACGTTGAGAATTCCTTCCCAAACTAGTCCACGGTTGTTAGCGTCAGTAGCGTCGTACTGAGAGCCAGCCATAGGGACTGCGTTGATATCTTTCAAAATGTTGTTTTCGACAATGTCAGTTAGAGCCGTAGCGTATCCTGTTGCGTCAACATCGCCGTCAGCGATGAAGCAAGTAAAGTCTGGGCGAACTGCCGCAGGGTACTTGCGAGATGCAACAGAGTGTACGTTCTCTGCCATTGCTTTGGTTGTGGTAGCATCGGTTTCGATAATCAACACGTTAGTTCTAACGAGTTGAAGGTTCGAACCGTAAGCGACGTCAAGTCCTCCTAGTGAAGCCATAACTTGTCACCTCCATATATCTGTTAAGTCCCCGTGGGGCCTTAACTCAACTCTCCAATGTTTTGAGTCAATTGGATGAGTTCGTGGTGTTGTCCGACTACGCTACCGATGACTCTCCACTTCTCTGCACCAGAGATAGTAGAGTTTCCGAAGGTAGCAGCGCCGCCAACAACACGGTGGTTGCAGACGATGTTCTTTTCAGGTTCGATAACGATTGGGCTTTCGTACCAGACAAATGGTTCTTCGAGTACTTCGAAGATTTGTTGGTCTAGAACCGGTGTTTCGATACCACTGATTTGCCACTGGTGCTCAGTAATCAAAAGTGGAGTCACGGGGTATTGAATTCCCATGATGAGGTAGAAGAATTCTTCGAGGGACTTGAAAGACAGAGTCTTGCTTGCCCAGCCAAAGGAGTCTACGCTAACTGAGTTAGGGCTACCTGTTGAACCTGAAGAAGGTATCAACCACTGTCCGAATGTTCCGAGTATGGAAAATTGGTCCGCTCTTAGGATACCTTTTCCATAGTCGCCTTTCGGCCAGACGCCTTGCGAACCACGTCCCCAATGAGGGAAGTTCGAGGCGATTTTGCTTTCAATAAGGGACAGATAAGATTTAATCTGTCCAGTCGGTCTATCGTAGTATGGTCTTAGTTCCATTCTTTTTCACTCCTGTGTGTTTGTTGCTTGCTTCCCCGAGGGGTTGTTCGCATTCCTACCCAATATAGCGCAGTATATGAAGGAGTTGATTCGCTTGAATCTCCGGCGAATCTTTTTTATTGGTGATGAACCTCCGTGTACTATGAGCAAAGCACCATCAAAGCAGATTACTGTTAGGTTTGATTTGAAAGATTGGATACAGGTGTTACAGGAAGCAGAGGCTGAGGGCATTAAGCCTGTACAGTTTATTCGAAGTACTATCCTTAAGAGACTTAATGGAACTTTAGTTGATGTTCGTGGTATCGATGCTTACATTAAGCAACGAGACCGTGATGATATGTTGGGTAACCGTAGACAACTATGAGGTATGTCTATGGTATTATCTATAGATGAAGTTCTTTATTGGTCTATAGGTTCTATTGGTATACTTATTGTTCTTGAAGTAATCTGGTGGCTCGGAGTTATTGCCTTTTACAAGTTAGCAAAGATTCGGCAGGAAGCCCTAGAAAAGTAGGTGGGCCGATAGGCGATAACACAGCAACCCCTTGCTGGCCCGAGCACCTATCGACCCGAGAAGGTCTCGGGCAGATAAGCGTAGTTTAGTCGTATAAATAAAAAAGACCCCACCAGAGTCCCCCGGAGGAGACCCCGATGGGGTCAAACTGACACCTTACCTGACCCTCTCTGCAGGGGTCGGTAAGACCGTTCTTTCTAACCGTGTCGCCACGGCGGTACATCTCAGAGAGATGGTTCTTTGATTGCGTTCAACCGTTGGTCAACTTCAGAAGATGTTGACTTTAGGTGCAGCGCCGACGTTGCCAAAGAGTTGGGCTTGGTCGGTTCCTGCAGTAGCGTCTCCGTAGAGCATACCGTTGTGTCCCGGGTTGTGTGCTTCTCCGAGGTATCCAAGGTATCCGCCACTGTAGCCACCTAGGTGGCCGCCACCCATTCCGTTAAGGGAAGGGATAGATTCTGCGACGACTGGGACACTGCTAAGCAAACCAGCATTCTTCACTGCGCCAGCGACGTAAAGGAATGTCGATAGAGTTGCTGCAGCGATTGCTGTTTGGTTGTTGATTAGTCCGTAGCGAGAAGCCATGTAAGCAAGTCCACTGGATAGACCGATTAGAACTGCTGGTTTGACGTATGTGCCACCCATAGCGCTAGTGATGCTTGATGGAATCATTGTGGATGCAGTTACCTTGTTGTAGAGGTAAGTTGCGCCAGCAGGTAGGACTGCACCGAGTGCGAGTACTCCCATAGCCATTGGGTCTAGGACCTTGCCCATGAATCGCTTGAAGCCACCGAGTCCTCTCATTGAAGCAGTTCTGCGTCGAGATGCAGTCTTGCGTCGGGAGACTCTTCTGCGCTTTGCAGATGTTCTACGAACAGGTCTGCGTCGAGTAGTTCTTCTGCGACGGGAAGTCTTTCTGCGCTTTGCAGGAGACTTTCTGCGTCGAGTAGTTCTTCTGCGACGGGAAGTCTTTCTGCGCTTTGCAGGAGACTTTCTGCGTCGAGTAGTTCTTCTGCGACGGGAAGTCTTTCTGCGCTTTGCAGGAGACTTTCTGCGTCGAGTAGTTCTTCTGCGACGGGAAGTCTTTCTGCGCTTTGCAGGAGACTTTCTGCGTCGAGTAGTACGTCGACGTCGGGAAGTTGTCTTTCTGCGCTTTGCAGGAGATTTTCTTCTCTTGGTCGTCTTTCTACGACGGGTTGTGGTTTTTCTTCTTCGTGCAGGTGCACGGCGACGGGACGTGGATTTACGAGCCGTAGTCTTTCTTCTTTTGGTAGTTGTTTTTCTTCTAGCCATAGTTTTTCCTCCTGATTTAGAGCGAGTACTTGCCTTACGTCTGCTTGTTTTCTTGCGACTCGCAGCCTTTTTTGCTGCGGCTCGTCTCTTAGCAGGTCTGCGGGGATTCAAGATAACGACCTCAGATAACGGCATGGTACTCAGCCTATCTGAACTACCTCTATGGTATAAAGGAGTCGTTGGGTTATATGTTGGTGTCATACAGAATAGTCTTAACTCAGAAGATAGTCGGAGTTACATGGGTGGGACTTTTTGAGCCGCAGACAGGTTGAGCGAGACTTAACTCGTAAGGTTCCTGTATCTGTTACTCTAGACCGTCCCATTTACGACTTAATCGATGATATGATTGGTCGTCGCATATTCAAAGACCGCTCTCACGCAGTTAATGCTGCCCTAGATTTCTTGGCGTGGACTCTAAAAAATAACCCTAGTCAGTTCTATGGTGAGCGGTCTGCTCAACAATCTCCGCAAGTTCGTCAGCAGCAGCCCGATACAAATCAACGCTACTCTCGTTGAGGATTATCGTTATCGTTGGTACTCTTAGTACTAAGTTAGCAAAGATAGATGGGTACATGTTATTATGTTGTAATGGCTTTTCTTTTACTTCTGCAAATCCCGATAGTGTTTCTACTACTGATTCGTTTAAGTTGCGGTCTGTTGCGTAGTCTGCATGTGCTATGATGAAGTCTAATGATGCGATGGACGACCCTAACTCTTCTGTATCTATAGAACGAACATCAATATGGTAAGTTACGTTTTCATTAGCCATATCTTGACTAAACGTAGAGTTTGCTGCTTCTCTGCTTCCGTAGTCTACGATGGCTGGGGATTGTAAGGGAAACAAAGACATACTTTCTATCCTTCTGTATTCCAGTGAACTCTTTAGCATCTTAGCAAATGATACTGAACCGGGAGAGATTGCTGCATCAACTGCGGTGATTAGGACTACCATCGTTTCATATGCAAACTGCCTGCGCTCTTAGGCTTATTGATTGGAATAGGTTCGTGCTTCTTCCAAGCACCTCCCCCAACCGTGTAGTAAAACCAGTACTTATTCATGTCATCAAAGAAGTAATCTCTAGGATAGTGTTCTAGATTCTTACTCTTTAGATAGTCTGGTCTATCGTCTATCTTGAATATGACTTTATTCTCACTCTGTGTATATACTGTATCGTTTAGTAATTGCATTCTTTGTGTAAGTGCCATACCAGTGATACCAATGCCTGCTCCGACAGTCCAGATAGTTTCCACTGCTCGACTGCCGCCTTTCTTGACATACAGTTGTAACTCGTCGATTGCGATAACTCGCCTGATACGACGAAACCCATCGCTTCGTTGTAGTTGGAAAACAAGTTCTACTAACTTATCGAGTTCTGCTATTCTTTCTTCTGCTGCTGCTGGGGTTCTAAACACGATGCGAGGGCACTTCTTCATTAACTTAGAATAGACCTCGATGGCATCATAGCACACTTCTCCTAGTTTTTCATAGTCCCTGTCATGCTTTGGGTCAACGAATATAGTATGAACTCCTTCGTCTTGAAGTCGTTCAAGAACATGACCTGTAAAAAACGTCTTGCCCGAGCGAGTCATTCCCAAAACAGTGGTGTGGCGGTTCTTGACTGCCTCAATGAATCGCCCTGTTAGATTGGCCATGTACTGTGTACCTTTCTTCGGGTATTTCAGAAGTACTCTTCAAATGGGTCTTCTTCGGCAAACTCTCCGTGTCTCCATTCGCTTGGATTGTCTCTTGTTTTTTCAGGCTCAAGTGTTTTTACCAACCAATTACTAGGGCCATCAAAGACATCTTCTTCGGTGATTTCATATTCAGTTTCCGAATAACCATCTTCTTCCATATGTAAAATAGCCATTACATTTTGTTTTCTTCCGGTTTCATTTGCTAATTTTTGTGCCGCTTCAATGGCTTCATACTCATAAGAATAAAATACGTCCGATGGATTTTGTTGCGCTGTTTTCTTTGATGGATTATCTTCAGAGTCTTCCTCAGCGTCTGGCTCAAAGTCTGGCTCAAAGTCTGGCGGTAAATCTGCAGGGAAGAGTGGGTGAGTGTCCTCGTGGTGTGGGTTGCTAATTGTTTCTAGCATATTCTTAACTCCTGCTCGGTATGCTGCTCCAGTCATTTTTCTTGAATACACTGGTCGGTATACTGAGAAGTAGTCGGAGTCTTTGTTTGGTTTCTTTGTTGTTCCGTGTAGGTTAAGGTAATACTCTGCTGCTCTTGATGCGTACGGATAGTTGTCTTTGTAAGAATAAGCACTAAGCCATCCGTATGATTGATACAAATCTACGCGCATTGGGCTAATTCCATCACCGAATGCTTCGATGTTGTTTGCTTCCAAGAAGCCTGCTTGGTATGTTTTGATTATTCCATAGTATCCTTTGCCTTGCTGACCTTCTGACATTTCGAATCCTCCTCCGCCTCCTACTGATATTGGGAATCGGTTCTTTGGTTGAGTTGCGGCAGTCACGAAGAATGTTTTAAAGTGTAGATATCTCTTTTCGCCCTTGCGTTGATACACTTGGCAAACATACGGAAGATGGGCTCTATTTGGTGGTAGCCTCTTTCGTTGCTTAAGATATTCAAACAGTTCTTTCGTTGACTCTTCTATTAAACTAAATCCTAGTTCATCTACTAGGGTATTACCTCTATACAGTCTTATGTCTACGCCTGTCTTACTCTCTAGGAACTTTTGGTAAAGTTTCTCATACTTCGGTGGTAGTGGGAAGTCTTTTCTTCCTCTCTGTAGTTTCTCTGTGTCTTGTTTGTAGGTCCCTAGTTCTACTTTCAGACCCTTCTCCTCTGCCAGTTTATTTGCTAAGTCAAGTAATTCTTCGCCTGTCATGGCCGTGATTTTCTCGTATCGCTCAGACCACTTCTCTGCTTTGTCGGGATGCACATACAGTGGTGGATTGGGTTTGTCTTTCACCGTCTTATCTTCAATGCGCTTCCATATCTTCTTGATTCGAGGATGCCATGGGACTCGTTCTCCTTTCTTGGCTCGTGCTTTCTTTCGAGCCTGCTTACGGATAACTTCCTTTCCTGAGTCTGTTCGTATCAGTGACTTAACTACTGCAGCGGGTAAGCATAGCCTTGGTGAGCCACTTGGGGTCTTGGTTCCTTCTGCTCCGCACTTTTGGGAGTAGTCTATGTCACCTTTGTTGTTTACTTTAATCGAGCGCCAGTCTTGGGTAGTCCACCCGTACGATTGGTATCCGGGTGCCATGGGGTTCTTTCGCTCAATTAACTTAGCGATGTGTTCGTTACCTACGACACGAACTTTACGACCTTTGTATTGTAACTTAACTGAGTCTAGTCCGTCTTCCATTGGCCCTGCTCTTAACTTGCGCTTATCTTTCTCAAGTTTAGCGGCGTTCTTTTGCTTGAGTTCTTCTATTGGGGTATCTGGGTTCTCGTCATGATAGATTTGCCAGAATGGGCCATAATAGTGAGCAAGTGCATCGGCAGTTGACATGACTGCTGCGATGGTGGTCGTTCCTACACTCCAATCGGGTGACTTTATTTCTTCCATCCAGCGTAGTTGATTCATGAGTCTGTCAGTGTATCGTTCACTTCTGTGCTTAGACACCAACTCTCTAACCAGTTCATAGTTGTCGTTATCACCCATCATCTTGGGGTAATCGTGCATCCAGACCATATCGTGAATTAACTGCTGGTCTTCTGGCTCGTCGCTCTTTACAATAGCCTTAGCAATAGCCATAACGTAGTTGAGGTGATGCTCGATATACCATTCATGATGTTTGAAAGAAGGGTCGCTTGCTGCTCTGCGTGCCTCTGCTTCTATAGGACAATGATGAGGATTACTTATCATACTAGATAACTTAACGGGCGGGTTCTTTCGTGCTTCGACAATGCTCCTTACAACGGAACTTAGTTGGTCATCATTATCCGTTATTCGGGGCTTACCTTGAGCATCTGCTGCTGCATCTAGTGCTGCTCTAACTTTGAACACCTTTTCGTGGTTGGAGCCACCTTTTAGATACGCAGGGCTGTGTTCATATCCATAATGCTCAAACAGGTCTTTGAAAATCTGAATGCGCCCTCTCGTCTTGGCTAAGTGAGACTGAGCATAGATAGGCATGATAACTCGGTGATTTGTGTAAAGCCAATAAGCAACGTGGCCTTCAACGTCGCTGTATTCTGCGTAGGCTTCATCTAAGTCTCCCTTTTCGATTTCTTCGAGAAACTCTTCATATTCGCCTTGAGCATACGAGAAGTCTGATGGGGAGTCGTCATAGAGTCCTTCTTCTATTACTTCGGGTATAGTGTGGGGTCGATAGCCGGGTCGAGTCATTTCTTCTGCAAGCCGAGTCTCCAGTTCTTCTTGGTATTCTTCTGGGATGGGAAATGGGATGTTTGAAGGATTCATTCTTGTGTTGGTGACTGCCATAACTCCTTCTAACTTAAATCGCTTTTTGAAGTCGTTAAAGGATTCTCTCAAACTTGGCTTGCCCCATAGAATCCATCTTGAGAGTGCTCCTGCTGTCATTGGGTCTTTCCAGTTCTCTCCCATTCCTGAGTGGCGAGCCACATAGCGCTTCATTCGCTTAGGGTCTTTGTGTTGAGT
>Ga0209193_1001549_pt1 | contig 11749 bp, 7 predicted proteins | sample COGITO_mtgs_1003_FD_185515 | JGI IMG/M metagenome (GOLD analysis project Ga0209193, IMG submission 185515) | Pelagic marine microbial communities from North Sea - COGITO_mtgs_100330 (SPAdes) (version 2) | ecosystem: Environmental > Aquatic > Marine > Epipelagic ... | reverse complement strand
TTGTTTGACCGCAATGGACTGCCAGTCACGCCATTTCGCACGCACGTCGTTGACGGAATCTCTGTGGATCGTACTGCAGCAGCACCTTGAATCGCTCAGCAAGGAAAGGCGAAAAAGCAGAGAGGTCGGCTAGCGTATTTTACACATCGTCGCCAAGATGCCGCCGCTTAAAAAGTTTGCGGTGTTTGGTCACACGGCCTGTCACACGTTGGCGCCAGAGCCGAAAGCTGGCTGGCTTAAGTCGGCGGCGCATTTGGCGGATCACTTCGCTCTCACTCAGCCCGGTGCGTTCACGGATCTGGTCGAAGCTTGTGCGATCATGCCAGGCCATGCGAATAAGCGCGTCGCTTTCTGTAGGATTTAGGTCTTTGGCTTGCATTCTTAGTTTAGAAGTTAGGACTTACATTGTATCGACGTTTCGCTGACTTGGGAGATTGACAGGTTTTGCAGGTCATTCCCAGCAACTGGTTGTGACTTCTGACTGCGGCAGGCTTTTGAGCAGTAGCGTACTGTATCCCAGCAATTAGCCCAGCGCTTGCGCCAGATGAACGGCCGCGCGCAGCGAGCGCACATTTTCTCGGGTAGATTCTCTTTGCGGACTGTCTTATTGTTGCGACGCACACTGAATAAACGGGACAGGTGCGAAGTCCTTTCAGCTTTTTTGAGAAAATTCTAAAAAAAGTTCCTGTCTATAAAAAATTGCCTGTAGACAAGCTCGGGTTTGCGTCGGCCCTTTTTACCTTAGCATGGCATCGCGGTCATTTAACAGTTGTCGATGCACACGTATTATTTCTCTCCGCTCCGATCCTTCGCCGCCTCCTCTGCTGCGAGCTCGGCTTCAAACTCAGCTTCCTCTTTCGCTTTGATCCCTTCTTCGGTTTTATAAAAGGCTTCCAAGGCAGCAGCTTCTTCGGCTGCCTTCTCGGCTTTGAGCTTTTCAATCTTGGCAGTCTCGCGAGCGAAACGCTTATCTTTCTTCTTCTGCTCTCGATCGCGGCGTCTTTGATCTTTGCTTGGTGTGAAGGCCATGGTGGTATCTTTTTGAAGTTTTTGTGACAGGTGAATCTTGTTCGATGCAACAGCTACTATTCGTCATACCTTGCAGAAGTGGTCTAAAACAAGAAAAAAGAAGAATGCGCCAAAAAGTAAAGTAAATGGCGCAGGCCTTAAGCTATATTTGAAGCCCTAATTTCTATTTCTATGCGTGGATTGGTCTTTTTTATTTTTTCAAATACGGTTAACTGCACGCCATGAGTATTCAGCGACAAGAAACAAAGCAACGTATGAGCCGTATCGTGATTCACAATGACACGCTCTATTTATGCGGTCAGGTGTGTCAAGACGCCAGCAAAGGCATCGTGGCACAGACCGAAACAATGCTCGAGAAAGTGGATGCGCTGCTGCTTCAGGCAGGATCAGATCGAGAGCACATGCTGTCGGCAACGATCTACGTGCGGGATATGAAAGATTTCGCAGCCATGAATGAAGTATGGGATGCATGGGTGCCAGCAGGGCATGCTCCAGCACGAGCTTGTGTGGAAGCGCGTATGGCACGACCCGAACTCCTAGTGGAGATCTCAGTGGTCGCCGCACTCAAGCAATAGATCGATTCTGGTCGTGCGTCGGGAAGCTACGCTGCTGGACTCACTAAACGAGGGCAAAAGCTAAACCTTTATATGAGGCTAGCGAGCGCGTGACTTTCATTGTTAACCGACGTATGCCCGGGCGTTCTGGAACATCTTTAGCCATGGGCCGGCTTCTCCGGTGAACTGGTCGGTTGGCTTGTAGGACATTTGTACGGCGCGGAAGCAGCGCTCCGGGTGCGGCATCATAATTGTCGCTCTGCCGTCGGCTGTGGTGAATCCTGTCGCGCCGGCGGGGGAGCCGTTCGGGTTGGCAGGATACGTTTCCGTTGGTTCGCCATTGAAATCGATGTAGCGGGCGCTGATCTGATCGCCTGTTAAGCATTTTTCGAAATCACCTGTGGTCGAGAAGTCTGCGCGGCCTTCGCCGTGGGCGACGGGGATCGGTAGCAGGCTGCCTGCCATCCCCTTGAAGAAGATACTTGGGCTTTCCATGACTTCGACGTTGGCATAACGCGCTTCGAATTGCTCGGAGCGGTTACGGACAAATTGTGGCCAGTGCTCTGCGCCTGGGATGATGTCCTTGAGTTGGGAGATCATTTGGCAACCGTTGCAGACGCCGAGTGTGAAGCTGTCTTCGCGTGCAAAGAAGGTGGTGAACATTGCCTTGAGCTTCGGGTTGTAGAGGACGCTCTTTGCCCAACCGGAACCGGCGCCGAGGACGTCGCCATATGAGAAGCCGCCGCAGGCGACGAGTCCTGCGAAGTCTGCGAGGTCAACCGTGCCGCCGAGGAGATCGGTCATGTGCACGTCGACTGCTTCGAAGCCTGCACGGTCGAAGGCGAACGCCATCTCGTTTTGGCCGTTGATTCCTTGTTCGCGGAAGATGGCGACGCGAGGGCGCTGGGCGGACGCCTGCGGCGAGGCGTCCCTACCTAGATTGACGTTTTCGACTTCTTGGACGTCGAAGGTGGGCTTGATAATGATGCCGGCGTTGTCTTCTAGCAGAGCGTCGTATTCCTCTTGGGCGCATTTCGGGTTGTCGCGCTTGGTTTGCATCTGGTAGCTGAGCTCGCTCCATGCGCGGTTGAGCGTGGTGATGTTTTCGCTGTAGATGCTTTGACCGTTGAGGGTGATGTTGAGCGTTGGCTCGGCTGAGGTGTTACCGATTAGGTGGCTAATGTCGCTGACGCCGTGCTTGGAAAGGACGGTCATGACTTCGGCTAGCTTAGTCTTGTCGATTTCGATGACTGCGCCTAGCTCTTCACTAAAGAGGGCGGGGAGGGCGGATGACTGGTCCGATGGGGTGGCAACGACGGAGCGTTTCCCTCCAGTGATCTTATCTAGGACGACGTTTATGCCTTTGCGGCCGGCGATTGCCATTTCGGCTAGGGTCGCTAGTAAGCCGCCGTCGCCCTTGTCGTGGTAGGAGAGGATGAGGTCGCTCGCTAGGAGTTCTTGAACGGCGTTGAAGAAGCCGACGAATTTTTCTGGATCGTCGAGGTCAGGGGTTGCGTTGCCGACTTGATTGTAAACTTGAGCTAGGGTGCTGCCGCCCATGCGGTTTTTGCCTGCGCCGAGATCGAGTAAGAGCAGGGCGCTGTCGGTTGACTTAAGGTCGGGTGTGGCGGTATTGCGCACGTCTTCGACACTGGAAAAGGCGGTGACCATCAGGCTGAGCGGGGAGACTTGCTTCTGGTCTTTACCCCCACTGTCTTTCCAGCTGGTGCGCATGGACATGGAGTCTTTGCCGACGGGGATGCAAATGCCGAGTGCGGGGCAGAGTTCCATGCCGACGGCTTTGACGGTGTCGTAAAGGTTGGCGTCTTCGCCGGCTTCGCCTGCGGCGACCATCCAGTTGGCGGAGAGCTTGATGTTGCCGATCTTGCCGACGTAGGCAGAGGCGATATTGGTCAAACATTCGCCGATCGAAATACGGCCGGATGCGGCGGCGTTGATGATCGCAATCGGTGTGCGTTCGCCCAAGGCCATGGCTTCGCCGGTGTAAACATCCATGCTGGTCGCGGTGACGGCGACGTCGGCGACAGGTGTTTGCCACGGGCCGACCATTTGATCGCGGGCGACCATGCCGGTGATGCTGCGGTCGGCGATGGTAATGAGGAAGTTCTTGCTGGCGACAGCTGGGAAGCGGAGTACGCGGTCGACGGCGTCACGTAATTGAATTTTGGATACATCGAACTCGGCGTGATCTTCGACTAGGCGGGTGACATCTTTGAGCATCTTCGGTGTTTTACCGAGTAGGACGCCCATTTCCATGTCGATCGGGTTGTTTTCGAAGTGGGAGTCTTCGAGCACGAGTTGATCGTCGTCGGTGGCTTCGCCGACGATGGCGACGGGGCAACGCTCACGTGTGCAGAGTGCCTTAAAGGCTTCGATGCGGTCTGGCATGACAGCCATGACGTAGCGCTCTTGGGATTCGTTGCACCAGATCTCCATGGGGCTCATGGAGGAGTCTTCGTTGTGAATGTTGCGCAGGTGGAAACGTCCGCCAGTGGCTTCGACGAGTTCGGGCAGGCCGTTGGAAAGTCCGCCAGCGCCGATGTCGTGAATGGAAAGCATGGGGTTTTCGTCGCCGAGGGCGATGCAGCCGTCGATCACTTGTTGGCAGCGGCGTTCCATCTCTGGGTTGCCGCGTTGGACGGAGTCAAAGTCGAGAGCTTCGGATTGGGAACCTGCGCCGATGGAGGAGGCTGCGCCGCCGCCGAGGCCGATCTTCATCGCCGGGCCGCCGAGTTGTAAAATAAGTGCGGTCGGTGGAATCGGCTTTTTGTCGACGTGCTCGCGCTTCATGTTGCCCATCCCGCCTGCGACCATGATTGGTTTGTGGTAGCCGCGGTGTTGGCCGTTGTGCTCTAACTGAAGGGTGCGGAACATGCCGCAAAGTTGTGGGCGGCCGAACTCATTGCCAAATGCTGCGCCACCGATCGGGCCTTCGAGCATGATGTCGAGCGGCGAGGCCATACGCTTCGGATGCTCGGCAATGTGCTTTTCCCATGCTTGGATGTAGCCCGGCACTTCGAGATTGGAGACCATGAATGCGGAAATACCTGCCTTGGGACGACCGCCGATACCGGTGGCACCTTCGTCGCGGATTTCACCACCAACGCCGGTTGCAGCGCCGGGGAAGGGGGAGATCGCGGTGGGGTGATTGTGTGTCTCTACTTTGCAAAGAATGTCGAGCTGGCTCGGTGTTTTGCGGTAAGTCTTGGTTGCGCCCTGTTGGTCGACTTCCCACCAGTCGGCGGCGGAGCCAGGGATGACGCCGCAGTTGTCGGAGTAGGCCGAGAGTGTGCCCTCTGGGTTCAGCTTGTGGGTGTTGCGGATCATGCTGAACAGCGAGAGTTCGCTCTGTTCGCTGTCGACGATCCAGTCGGCATTGAAAATCTTGTGGCGGCAGTGCTCGGAGTTGACCTGCGAGAACATGACGAGCTCGGCGTCGGTCGGGTCGCGCTCCATCTTCTGGTAGGCTTTGACCAAGTAGTCGATTTCGGGGGGCGACATGGCGAGGCCCCAGTCGATGTTGGCCTTGTCAAAGGCGGTTGGGCCTTCTGCCATGAGTGGCACGGTGCGCAGTTCGGTTGGCTCAAAATGACGAAAGAAGTCGGTCACATCGTCGTAAACAGCTTCAGTCATGCGGTCGTGCAGCGCGAGCACGGCTAGGCCGAGGTCTTCGATGCCGAGTACGATGTCGTCCTTGGAAGTGAGGCGGAAGTGGATGCCGCGTTCGACGCGCGCGATACCTTGGATGTCGCAGTTGTGGAAAATGTCGGTCGCCTTGGAGGACCAGGGCGAGATGGTGCCCTTACGCGGAGTCACGAAGAAGCCGCCTTCGCGTTCGAAATGGTGGTTGGCAGCGAGCAGGGCAAAGGTGCGCTCGGTGGTTTGATCGTCGAGGACGTTGGCCGACTCGATAAAATAGACTTCGACGGCGTCGATCGAGGCGATGTCGAGCTCTGGAGCAGCAGTGTTGAGCGCATTTTCAAGTGCGGTGAGGCGGAAATCGGAGAATGCGGGACGGCCCTGAAGAATGATCGGTTGCATATCAGTAAAAGTGAGAAAAGAAGTAAGTTGGCGATTGATTTGAAAGGGAACAACTCGAAAAGCTGGGAAAGGGAATTTTGAATGTGGAAAAAGGATTTGAGGGCCCAGAATTGGTAAGATTAACCGCAGAAGACGATGATAGAGCTATTCCTGCCTGTATTTACCAGGCAATGCTAGTGTCAGATTTTCACTGAAAATAAAACCACATCAGTGTCGCATCTAGAGATTTAGTTTCTAGCTTCGGGAATATGACACAAATATCACCTGTTCGTTGGGGCATTCTTGCCTGTGGGAAAATCGCACATGAATTTGCGGCGGCGCTGAAGGATTGTCCTGACAGCGTACTGCATGCGGTATCGAGTCGTGATGTAAGGCGGGCGCAGACCTTTGCGGATCTACATCAAGCGCCTCGTGTGTATGGAAGCTACGAGGCAATGCTGGCCGATTCGGAGGTGGAGGCGGTTTATATCGCGACGCTGCATCCGTTGCATTTGGAGTGGATCGCGCACTGTGTGCAGGCCGGTAAGCATGTGCTGTGTGAAAAGCCGCTGACGATGAATCTTCGCCAAGCCAAGCAGGCCAAGAAGCTCGCCGACGATCATCGCTGCCTCCTGCGCGAGGCGTTCATGTATCGGCACCATCCACAGACCGAGCGAGTGGTGGATCTGGTAACCTCCGGTGTGATCGGCAAGGTGCGGATGATTGAGTCAAACTTTTGCTATAATTCGGGAGAGCAGCCTGAGTCACGGCTACAGGCTAAAGCGCTCGGCGGTGGCGCGATTCTAGATATCGGTTGTTATACGATGTCATTTGCGCGCTTGATTGCTGGTCGTGCACACGGCCGCTTATTTGCGGAGCCGCTGGAATTGAAGGCGGTGGGACATCTGGACGCGAAGACCAAAACGGACATGTGGACGACGGCGGTGATGCGGTTCGAAGGTGATATTTTGGCGAAGACAACCTGTGCGCTGCGTATGAATCACGAAAACGAGGCAGTAATTCTGGGCGACAAAGGCCGTATCACGGTGGAGATGCCGTGGCAGTGCCCTGGCACGATTCGGGTTGAGTTGGACGAAAAAGACTCGGCGCAAGAAATTGCGATGCCGAAGCAGCGACCCTTGTTTGCGTATGAGATCGATTCGTTTACCAACGAGATGCGCGGTCGTCCGATCGCTGCGGATGCCGTGGCGATGCGTTTTGACGATACCTTGGGCAATATGAAGGCACTCGATTGGTGGCGCGCAGAAATCGGCCTCGGCTACGAGGCGGATGCGGTGCGCTAGTCTTACTATTGCAGGGAATTAATTGGTCGTAGCGAGTGATTTTATCACAATATGATGGCGCTCTTTGATTGCCATTTGTGTGTGCTTAAAGTGTTTTTTCATAGCTTCTTCGCCTTACTTTGAGAAAGAGCAGGATCGCAGTGATACTTGGATGATTTGAGGATGGCGGCAAAACTCAGCTGGTTTTGATGTTGAAGTCCGAAACGAAAGTAAAATTCTCTTGTCTGGCGTTCGATTTGATATACCAAATCTACTATGAAAATTTGCTGTATTGGAGCAGGATATGTTGGTGGACCCACGATGGCTATGATTGCCCATAAGTGTACGAACATCACGGTCACAGTTGTAGATATTAATCAGGCGCGGATCGATGCATGGAACTCCGATGAGCTGCCGATCTTCGAGCCTGGTCTGGATGACATCGTTAAAAGTTGCCGTGGCAAAAAACTCTTTTTCTCGACCGATATTGATACAGCGATTCGTGATGCGGACATCATCTTCATGAGTGTCAACACGCCGACCAAGACTTACGGCGTCGGCGCTGGGCGTGCCGCGGATCTGCGCTATATCGAGAAGTGTGCTCGTAAAATTGCTGAAGTCGCGGAGAGTGACAAGATCGTGGTCGAGAAATCCACTTTGCCAGTGCGCACTGCTGAGTCGATTAAGCGTATCCTCGAGTCCAACTCCAAGGGGCGCAAATTCCAAATCCTTTCTAATCCTGAATTTCTAGCTGAGGGTACTGCGGTGGCTGACCTTGAGAAGCCAGACCGAGTGTTGATTGGTGGTGATCAGACGCCAGATGGTCTCGCCGCGATTCAAACTTTGGTCGATGTGTATGCGCAATGGGTGCCGACGGAGAACATCTTGACCACCAACGTCTGGTCGTCCGAGCTCTCCAAGCTCACCGCCAATGCTTTTCTTGCTCAGCGAATCTCTTCGATTAATGCGATTTCAGCGCTGTGCGAAGCGACTGGTGCCAATGTCGACGAAGTCGCACACGCGATCGGTACTGATAGCCGTATCGGTCCAAAATTCCTTAAGTCTTCCGTCGGCTTTGGAGGCTCTTGCTTCCAGAAAGATATCCTGAATTTGGTCTACCTGTGTGATCATTTTGGTATTCCAGAGGCTGCGAGCTATTGGAATGGTGTGATCGAGATGAACGACTTTCAAAAGCATCGGTTTGCGCGTCGTATCATTTCCACGATGTTTAACACCGTCTCGGATAAGAAAATTGCTGTGCTTGGTTTCGCATTTAAGAAGGACACCAACGACACCCGTGAGTCCGCGGCCATTTACATCTGTAAGGATCTGCTCGATGAACAGGCCAATGTCAGCATCTACGATCCGAAAGTGCCAGAAGCTCAAATTCGTCGCGATTTGGGTCTTGCCAATGAGGATCGCTCTGTGACCGTTTGCGGAGATGCTTACGAGGCGACAAAAGATGCGCATGCGGTGTTAGTTCTAACTGAGTGGGATGAGTTCAACGCGCTTGATTTCAAAAAGATCTATGATCATATGAATTTACCGGCCTTCCTATTCGATGGCCGTAACCTGCTCGATCTCGAAGCGCTTCGCCAAATCGGCTTTGAGGCGACTGGAATCGGTCGCGGAGAGGTTTAAGCCCTGCTTGTAACAGCTTAATTTTAATAGACGTGGACGGGGCGAACCTCAGTCGCGCCTTTTTTATATATGCAAATTATCAGTTGCCTCAGCGGGAGGATTCTCTTTCACTGCAGTCTTATTAATTTCATTCAACTACTAAAGTATTACCATGATAGTTAAACCGCGCATCCGAGGATATGTATGTATTACCGCACACCCGAAAGGTTGTGAGGCTAAAGTGCGTGAAGAAATCGAAGTCGCCAAGGCTGCCAAGAGAAGTGATGGGCCAAAGCGGGTTTTGGTGCTCGGCTCTTCGACGGGCTACGGCCTTTCCTCCCGAATTGCTGCTGCGTTTGGTTTTGATGCGGCGACTTTTGGCATCTTTTTTGAGCGCCCATCGACCAATGGCAAGCCGGCCAGTGCTGGGTGGTATAACTCCGTGGCATTTGAAAAAGCCGCTCACGAGGCGGGTCTTTACGCCAAAAGCATCAATGGTGACGCATTTTCCAACGAAGTCAAAGCGCAGGCAATCGCACAGATCAAAGAAGACCTCGGTCAAATTGATCTGGTCGTGTATAGTCTTGCTTCTCCGCGTCGCACCGATCCAGAGACCGGCGAAGTTTACAAGTCAGTGCTCAAGCCAATCGGTGACCAAGCTTTCACTAACCGCACGATGGATACCGACCGTGATGAGGTCAAAGACGTCACCATTGAGCCCGCGACTGAAGAAGAGATTCAACACACCATTAATGTAATGGGTGGCCAGGACTGGGAGCTTTGGATGAAAGCGCTCAATGATGCTGGTGTGCTGGCACCTGGAGCTAAGAGTGTCGCTTATTCCTACATCGGCCCCGAAGCCACTTGGCCCGTTTACACCAACGGTACTATCGGCCAGGCCAAAAAAGATGTCGAACGCGCGGCGGCGGCCATAACCGAGACTTACGATTGTGCCGCCTACGTTGCAGTCAACAAAGCTGTCGTCACTCAGGCTAGCTCGGCAATCCCTGTCGTGCCACTTTATATTTCCATTATCATCAAGCTGATGAAAGAGAAGGGTACACACGAAGATTGTATCGAGCAAATGGTGCGCCTTTTCGATGATCGCCTCTATGGTAAGGATTTACAGCTCGATGATCTGGGTCGTATTCGTGTCGACGATTGGGAGATGCAACCCGACATTCAGGCGAAAGTCATTGAAATTTGGCCATCGATTACATCCGAGACGCTTGATGTTCTCGGCGATTATACTGGCTACCAGCGTAACTTTCTTACCCTGTTTGGTTTTGGGCTCGACGGCGTTGATTACGACGAAGATGTCGAAATCGACCTGCCGCTGCCTAGCAGCTTGTAAAACTCTTGGCGTAAAGCCAGATGCTATGTTGCGAGCCCGGTTATCTCGCGTTCATTATCCCGATGCAAAAAATGCTGCTACAGCGCACAGCGCTCTTGGCTCACCACGCCTCCTCTGCGTCCGCAATTACGCTTTCTTCGTCTAGGCTAAAACGAATCAGCATCGGACGGCAACAGACTTCGCAGTCGTAGTCCCATTCCGTAGGTGTCTCTGATGGTGCTGGCGCTGTGACTGAGAATACCTCAAAGCAACTCGGACAAGTAACGAGGCAGGATTGTGAGGATTCCATTCTCTAAAGATCGACCAACTGAGGCACATCTGTGAATAGTAGTTTCAGATCGATGACTGTTTCGTCGATGCTGACTATTTTTGAGAGTGCCTTACGATAGGCTTCAATTTGTGGGCGATGGTGCTCGCTGGCTTGCTCTAGCGTATTGTTTGGATGGATACGGTCGCTTTTGAAGTCGATGATCTCAGCGCGGCTGATAGTGCCGTCTTCCGTTTTATGAATGACAACGCGGTCGAAGATACCATTCGTGAATTGATCACCTTCGACATAACTGAATGCGCGCTCGCGCCAGACGACGGTTGCTGTTTCGGGCTTAGTAAAGAGTGTGCGTATTTCGGAATTTTTGAAACAGCTGTTGAGGGCGCTTTTAACTTCTGTAGGGAAATGCTCCGTCTTTTTCTTATGCAGCAACAGCTGAGGTGCCACCTCTGCGTGCTCTGTCGTGTCCTCTGGCTTAGAGTTAGCGGACGAGGCGGAGCTCGTCCCTCCCATATTAAAGAGGTCGAGCGTGAGGTTATTGTCTTTGGTGAATTCTAGCCATTCGATTTGTTCGAAGGCGTCGTGTAGCTCGGTACCAAAGATGCTGGCGTGCTCATCGAGGTCGAAGTATCTGGCCGCGGCGAGTGAACCTGCCTTGCTGTTAGATGGGCGTGCTAGTTGCAATCGCGGATGTGCGGGATCGAAGGCGGGCGCCGATGGTGGTTGGCTATTGGTTGTTGGTTGCACGGTTGCTTTAAACGACTCATGCCAATTTTGATCGCCGGTTCTCCAGAGCACGGGATAGTTGGCCTTGGGGAATAGTTCGGTCGCTTGAGCCTCCGAGCCGAGCCGCTCTTTAAGGAAATGAACAGTTGATGTTTTGCTCACGCGATGGAGGTCACTAATCATATAGAGTCCGCGTTTGGCGCGGGTCATCGCGACGTAGAGTGTGCAAAGGTTGCCGAAGCCGCTTTGACTGATACTTTGTTCTAAGAGTTGGTTGAGCATCGGGTCAGCCTGCATCAGGTCTTTCTTGATCGGCTCCATGATCCAATCGGCTTTACCTTGCGGATCAAGTAGCGGATTGATCCGTGTTTCGCTGCGCGAAGTCTTGTCTTCGTTGACGAGGATGACTACGTCGTATTCCAAACCTTTGGATTTGTGGATCGTCTCGATGACCACGGCATCGCCCGCGTGGCATTCGCCGCTACTACACTTTCTAAGAAAGTGAATCAGGCCATCGATATCGCGGCGCTCTTCGCTGTCAAAGGCACGTGCTTTATCAATCAGGCGATTGAGACGTTCTCGGTGACGTGTGTCGTCTTTGGGTAGGTGAGCGGTGATTTGCTCGGCCGCCCAGCGCACGGCACTTTCATTACTATCGGACAGTAGGCGTTTGCGCAGTTCTTCAGTGGCACTGGTGAGTGCCGGGCCGTCGGTCGAGACGTCGATCAGATTGAGATAGCCGTATGCGTGGCTATCACTAGGGTGTGCGGCTAGGTTGAGCAATGCGAGGAGGGCAGCACCTGCGGCGTTATCGACAGCGGGCTTGATTGCGGAGCCGGTATGAATGGGTAGCAAGCAGTTCTCGCGCAGGTAG
>Ga0209193_1001512_pt1 | contig 11887 bp, 26 predicted proteins | sample COGITO_mtgs_1003_FD_185515 | JGI IMG/M metagenome (GOLD analysis project Ga0209193, IMG submission 185515) | Pelagic marine microbial communities from North Sea - COGITO_mtgs_100330 (SPAdes) (version 2) | ecosystem: Environmental > Aquatic > Marine > Epipelagic ... | reverse complement strand
GTCTGAACCTCGGCATGCTCACTAGAGAACGCCCCAAACTTCTTCCACTCGTCCTTTATTATTATCTCTTTGTCATAGGATTCAAAACACGCTCGTGACTCGTTGATACCTGACTCATCTACCTCTAGGGTGTACTGTTTGTCAAAGTATGTTATTAATGCTCTGAAATGATCCCTATGCCTCTCGGTATTAGTTATCTGAACAAGCGCTTTAATCCCATCACCAGACGGTGATACCCAGCAAGAATGCACATAATCGTCCGTAGCCAGAGCCGTCTTCGTTGCCTTAACATCAACGTGATCGAAATCCAGAACAATGAATCCCGAATGCTCAAACAGCGCGTCATCAGTCCTCGAAGAGAACTCTCCGCTAAAGCATACAACGGGTAGCTTTTTCTTTTTTTCTTTGTTTCCCGAACGCACTTCATCTATTAAGTCTTTACTCTTTCCCTCCTGAATACGAGACAGCGCAGTCACCAGCTGTATGTGATGTGGTGCTTCCTTCTCGTATACGTTTTTGAATATCGTTACTTTCATTTTCTTTTGCAATGATTAGCAAGATGATATATCCTGCGATGTCTATTAATGTGTCTTCTGTGTCTTCAACTAAACCAGCGTTAGCTATTCTTTTCAGCTTGTCATCAAGCCTGATTTTTATACCAGACGAAGCATTAGCAGAAGAAAAAACGCCTAAAGGGTCCAAAGCGGAGTCCCCGTAGGCGTCGTTCTTTCTAACTAACAGATCTTCAAGCTGACGACATTTCAATTTTATGTTGTCTTTTGTGTTCATTTATTGTTAGGTTTGAATGTGTTAACTCCTTAACCTCTAATATCTCACGTAGTATAAGCTCTTTATTTTTAGCCTTCTTTCCGAAGATTTTATTTTGCATGTTTTCTATAGCTTTTTTACTGTAGCGCATGATATCAGCGGGGGTGTCAAACACTGTAACTATCCACATATCGCGCTCGTGTACACGTTTAGATTTTTTAAACGCGACACGAACACGCATGTATTTAATTAAGGGTTTATTAGAATGGCATGTCATCAGACACCGCCTCTACCTTAGCGGCTTTCTCAGCGCGCTTAGCTTTAGCAGCTTCGCTATTCGGATCGAAAACCGAGCAGCAAGGCTTACCATTCTTAGACATAAATAACTTCACATAAACGTTACCGCCCTGCCCTTCGGCATTGCGCGTTGTTGCAAATTTATCAATCATCTCCTTTAGTTCGCTGTCTTTAAATTTAACAGACCAACTAGAAAGGTTTTCCTCGTAGTAACGAGGCTCTTCGCAGTACCCAACGAGTACTGAATCATAACTTTGTTCACTCATGATACAAAAGTATTAATTATTAAAAAATGTAGTGCGTAGATTATTAGTAGGTTCCACGCAACCTTCAATATTTTATACAGTAAATTCCGCATAGCTTGTTTGTGTAGGACTACCCTCCTTCAACCATCTCTCTATATTTTCAACAGCTTGATGGAACTTCATCTCTCCTCTGAAAAGCGTTTCGTCTGAACACTTAACTAGAGCAGGGTAGTAGGGGAAGGTCTTCTCTTGAACTACCCAATAGTAGTCTTTGATGTCAAACACCTTAGTATATATGTATGCTTGTATGTCATAGCTCCAGCTGTTTACATCGTAGCGAAATTTCTCTACACTACGTGCGCTCTTGCTGTCCGTTATAAAGCCATCGCCTAAGCAATCAAGGAAACCTTTGACAGGTACACCATCAATCTCTTCATTAAACTCAACCTGATATTTACCCTTAAGATAACTATTGGTAAGTCCACAAGCGTCTAATCGCTCGATCATATCGTTGGCTTTTTTCCAGTCTTCGCTAGATACTAGCGTTTGCCCTTTAGCTTCATGCTCTGACTCCATCTGAGCCTTGATATCCTTGTAATCTTTTGTCAACTTAGGGTTTTTAGCCTCTAGGGTTTTACTCTGACAACGCTCTAGTATATTACCCTCGTTAATTACGATGTAATCGTTCATCGCTTTCTCACGCTCAAACAATAGCATATCGTACAGAGTACCAAACACTAGAGCATCGGAGGTGTACTTAATCTCATTCTTCATCTTCATCTCCCAAAGACGCATGTCTCCGAGAGCGTATTTGATAGAAGAGTAGGACAGATGCCCCTTACCTACCTTTTCGGTTAGTTGCTCCCTTAAACTCATCGTACAAACTTCTTGATACCTTCGATTTGCTTCTCGGTAAGTTGGTCACCCTTCTTTTCCATGAAGAATGCAAAGGCTTTTGCCTTGTCTGTCTGTGATTTAATGTAGTCGATAGCCTTACTCATAAGGTCTGGGTCTTTAGCAGCTGCCTTAGTGCTTCGGGTAGACTTAGCAGCTCCTTTACTGGGAGTGGCCTTAGCGGGTTTTGATGATAGTGACGTGTCACCCTGCTTAGCAATAGCTTCGTTAACCTCGTTAGCGGAGGCAATAGACGTGTCTATCCCTATACCCATCATAGCTAAGGCTCTACCTATAGCTGATGTCTCGCAGTTCTCAACATAGCTTGTTTTGTTAATGTTGCTACTACCTTGCGTTTCATGTGCATGTCCACTCGCTATGATACGTTGTGATGGATCGGCAACGATAGCCTTACAGACACACATACTTGAATCTAATGCCGTGAACTCTGTCGATAGAGTCCAGTTTTTGTACTCCTCTTCCTGACGGAAGAACTTGATACGCTCGTTTACCTCAACGTACTGTTTGCCACGTATGTTCGTGGTCTTGAATTTGTAATTACTCATATGTATTAAATTGAATTGTTTGCAAATATACTGTTTATTAATGATTTATCCTAATTTATTCTACTAAATAGTAGTGTCCTTTCACCTCTTCGTGTAGTTCTATGTACTTGATGAGTGCGTTGAATAGATCTACCGATCCTTCTTTCATGCCCGATAAGGCACGTTTATAATCTATGCGCTCGGTCTGATTAGAGCCTAGTAGTTCGTCTATTATGTCCTCACCCGCAGCCTTCCCTATGATGTCATTCATAAGGTCGCTGAGCGTATCGTCTGCCACGTTACGGAACAGATGTATTATCTCAAGACTAGACCACTCCACCCAATCGTCTACGCCAAATGACGCTAGATCTATCATGCACATATGCAGCGCAACATCTACCACCTTGTCATCCTTATCATCAAGGTAGTCTATTATTATTTGAACCGCTTCTTCACTCGTCATCTGTAAAGCCATAAAGGTTACACTCTTTGCGGAATATATCCATAGAGTTTATAAAATTAAAATGATCCACTGAATTGGTCTTGTCATGTCTGTGCTTATCGTAAGCGTTGATAAACAAATTGATTAAATGCATAGCATCTAAACATCTGTTCTGGGTGTACGCTCGAACCTCAGGATCGTCACTCATAGGGTTGAAATTTACTTTACTCTCATTCTGCATTTGTTTTGAGGTTTATATAGGTTAATATTATTATACTGAATAGCCATATCATGGCGGTTATTATTTTTGCCCTTCGGCTGCTTGGGTTAGTTATCATGCTTCATCCTTTGGTGTTCTAAATAGCATCCAAGAACTGTAGCAACTATAACTATAATTACTATTGACATTGTGTTTTATATATTGTTTCGTTTTTATTTGCTACGCTGTGCTTTTCACCTATGTAGTAGTTCCAATAGGCTTTGACACTACACACATCTTTGTATCTGTCGGGCATACACTGCGGAGGGTTTGTAAAAAACCCATCAGGCATACCATGAGGAGGTAGAAGCAGTGCTTCTTTGCATTTAGTTATTGTTAAATGCACCTTGTCATATCGTCTTGTGTATTCTTCACCTAAAGCAATCATATGGTTATACAGCCAATAGTATTGAGGCTTATTAGCCCTAGCCCACACAGTAGACGGATGATTGTAGTGAGCCTTCTTGTATGGCACATTATCTCCGTTATCATAGTGGTGGTGCGCTGTGCATAACATCTGTGCTGACTCAAGGATCATCTTGACTACATGCTTATCGTATTGATACTCAGCAGCTTTCTGTGGGTCTTTGTGTAAGTAAAATATATTCATGTTAAATTAATTAGTGTGAGTGGGGGGAATCGAACCCCCCTGCTAAACCATATAAAACAGTCGGTCATATAGTACACAACTATGTAAAGGACATCACCCCTCTACAGGAAGACCGAATCCAGACACTCACTAAGGGTTAGAACGGTAGCCCTTCTAGTATGTCCATAGCTTTACTAATGGCATAACTACGTTGTTGTATTGATGTGCCACATGTCTGTGGTGTAGGTAGGGACAAGGAGGCGTTGTCATAGGTGTATGTTGTTGCCCCTCGTTGGATAGCATCAGCTATCTGATTCGAGTGGTGTATCTTCTGCTGTAGTGTCATCGTCTGTTTCTTTTAGTTTGTTTATCTGCATTTGTAAATTCTCTGCCATTATACGCCATGACATAGCCGCTTTGAGTAAGCTCGTTTTGGTGTTGGCTTTGAGGGCTGACTTAATCTGATCTTTAGACCAGTGTTCTAGTGGGTTAAAATCTTTTTCTTCACTCATGCTGTTGTTTTTCTGCCCCATAGCATATCACGTGGCATTTCATCGAATACCACCATGCTATCTTTCTCACTAGGTGCGTTTTGTACTAAGGTCATTGCCTCTTCTCTTGTTAGGTCTGTGAATAGGATGTCCCTCTCGTAGTTGTCTCTATGCACTCGGTATACTGCGTAATCTTTCATTGTATTTTGTTTTGTATTTCTTTCCATGTTGTTGGGTAATCGTCTATCAGTATGCGCTTGAGTTGTTGTAACTCACTCCACATATCCTTGATTACCTTAGCTTGGTTCTTAATTGTTTTAGCTCTGTCTATTCTTTCTCTGTTTTTAGCTCGTTCTTGTACTCCCATTTGGTTATGCTATTAGGTGAGTTGATTCACTTATTATTATCTCCAAAGTGGTCATCAAAAAAGTATGTAATGTCTTTACATTCCTCTATTAAATCGCATCTATCTGTTAGTAAAGCGCGGTCTAAGTCGTTATATACTTCTTTATCTACAAGATACTCCGCCAACTCTACCGTAGCCCAATCTTCAAATGTTATATTATTGTTCATCGTTGTGTTCTTTAATAAATTCTGCTATTAGTTTATTGTCTTGCATCGTTATATATATTTGCTATGTTATTAAATAATCCTTCGTACTCATCGTATGTTTCGTTGAAGTGGTCTTGTGCCTCTTCAGTAAACTGCATAACTTCTTTCGAAGCAATGTAGGATTGCTCTCCAAAACGACCTTCAGTTAGTTGTGTAGCTAACTCGCTAACTAACTCCATGAATCGTGAGTTTTCTATGTATATTTTATTGTTCATTGTAATCCGTATTTATCTATGTATCCTCCTATTGTACGTCTTAGCTTACCTACTTTGAGCTCATACATATTTACTCTTGCTGAATAAGCAAGTATGGTTTCTTGTAGATGTTTGTTCTTTTCTGTTAGTTTTTCTATATCAGTCATGCTTTTTTATTTGATTTAATTGTCTGCCTATATCGAGTATGTTCTCACCCTCTGCCATACCTAAGTCATAGTGTTGCCTCCATGCATCGCATGAAAGGAAGTTGTTGAACCAATCGAGATACATAGATTCTATTTGTGTGTTAGTGTAGTTCATATTCGTGGTAAAAAGTGTTCGTCTTTATTAAGCAGTCCCATTATGTCGTGTACTATGTCGTTAGTAAACAGCAGATTAGTACGCTGTACTTCTATCAATCGTTCACTCCAATCCTCATGGTCTATACACGTTTGTATAACAAGCCATAGGTTCTCTCTAAACCATTCAGGTAGATTTTCTCTTACCACGCTTATAGCTTCTGTTGATACCTCCGTGTTAGGTATTCCTTCTAATGTTTCTTTTTTCATATTAACAGTATAATGATGTTGGTATATTCTCTTGTAACTCTCGTATCTTCTCGATGTGCTTGAACCATGTGTTTGTAGTCTCCGCTTTCTCTACCATATCCTCCCAATCTATTTCGTTTCTGCATTCAGACATACAAGCATCTAATCCTTGTAGTTGATATAGCATTTCGTCGTTGTAGTCATACCCTCCGTATTCGTGGAAGATATCCCAGCATTCTCCGCTGAGTTTGTTTGTTTTTTCTTTGTGTATATTCATGATGTTTGGTTTTTAAAATGTAACTGAATGTGTAAGCTCGGTGTCGTTCATGACCTCCGCTTCCTTAAGGAAAGCTAATGCCATGTTGACTGTTCCGCCTTTGCCACACACATGGGTAATAAACTTGTTTGCCTCTATTAGACGCTCACTCTCGTTCAATCCCTCGAACTTCTTGCGACAAGATATTAATGCTGATTCTTTTGACATGATGTATGTATTAAATGGTTTGTGATTCTGATGTTGGAATCGACAGCAAAGATACAACAAACTTTACCAAATTCCAAATTTATTTTGTAAGTCGTTGATTAGTATAGCTTTACCAACTCCATATTCAACTCCCTTGCAACGTAGTTCACATGCTTCTGTGTCGTTGTGCTGTGCCATTGTGATTGCATTAGCTTACCACCTTCGAGCCCAGTAGCTACGAGCGTTTCGTAGCTGAATACGTTGATGTGATAGTCGCTGCCTAATCGCTCACGTGTTACCGTAAGATTTGCTTTGTACTTGTCGAGTTGGATTATTTCGTTGTTCATCCACGCCTCATCGCGCCTCTCTTCGTACATTTCGTCTGCTCTGTCTAAATAGTTCATTGTTAGTTTGTTGAAATTATTGATATTGCTATTGCTAAGGTGCATATTATCCCCCATGCTAGTAGTTCCATGCTGTTGTATTTTAGTTAGTTATGTGGTATTATATCAAGCTCTGCTTTAAGGCAAAAGGCATCGGCAACTAAGCGCACCGCCTCCCAATGTTCGTTGTACGTGAACAACTCGTATGCTAGTTCCAATTCTTGGAAACTTAGGTCTATGTATGGATTATTTTTCATCTTTGATGTATATGTTTTTTTGTGCTAGGATGTCGAAGTAGGCTTTCTCGCCACGTTCAATGCACATAGCAATAGCATCTTGCTCGTTATCAACGTATTCAACAATGTCGAAGTAAATTCTACCTTCGTCAACCCATGTACCTATGCCTAGCGTTCTGTATGATGTATGTGCATCTAGATTGTCTAAGTATATGTCGTGTGCTTTGATGACAATTATATCTAGCTTGTTTAGGTATATGTCGAACAGCTCAGCAAATCTAGTTGATGCCTCTACAAGGCAGTCAGCCTCAGTATCCACACCGCCTACAACGTAGCCTTTTAGCCTTGTTTCTTCGTCTTTCCATAGCGTGTATCCGCCATCCATTAGCGTAGATCCGTACGCTAGTCGTGTTAGTTCGTGTTTATTCATAGCTTTTAACTTTGTTTAGTATATCCGTTAATTCATCAGCAGTTTGGAACCTTTCCACCTGCATCGGCTCATCATCATCACTTCTCCAATACCCAACCTCAGGTGTGACGATGTGTTCGTTCTTGTCTATTATGGATACTGTGTATCCGTTGCTAAATGTCAGTTGCATGGTTATCCTATTAAATCTTCGATTGTCATTTGCTCGTCACATGTGAGTGCATCCCACTCGCTTGTAGTCGTAGCTTGGCTAAATGTTAAGCCGTCAAAAAGTTGCTTTGCCGCTTGAATGCGGAGGTCGTGTGCTAGTGCACTTGTGTTGATGTTTTTCATGATGTATGAATTGTATGGTTTTTGATGTTACTAAGATGGTTTGTAGAATATATCTTCATAAATGAAGAGATATATTATACTAAACCTTCTAAGAGGATTAGAACATAGTGGGGAATCGAACCCCAATCGCACCCTGTGTGCCTATGTTGGTGAGGTTTTACAGAGTAGCCTCGAACTCAGCCATCGCAAGTGCCTCTGCATCTTGCATGCGCTTGGTGCGAAGTTTTGCCATTGCCATCTCAACTGTCTCTCCTTCGGAGAGCGTGTATGCCTCCCGACGTGGGGCTTTGTAGTTTTCGACAACCTCAGGCTTCAGGTATGATGTGCACACGTTGTCCTTAGCTTGCTGACGTTCTAACCTTTGGTTACGGCTCTTCGGCCTACCTGCAGATGCCTTACGGGCTAAGGGATTGGATTTGCTCGGCTTGGCCTTAGCTTTCGCTTTGGTAGCTTTCGGGGCAACCTCTTCGAGGTTAGAGACCGCATCCATTAACTCCGTAAGGAGTTTGAGTGCTTGTGCCTTACGCTCAGCTGTCGGGTTGTACTTCGCTTGGTTCACTGCCTTACGGCAGTCTTTGATGTTGATGTCTGTAGACATGATGTATGGTTTAAATCTCGATGACGTTATCGAGTTGATGAGGCAAAGATAAGGCTAACATTTGCAAGTTTCGACATGACTTTGAAAAATAATTTGTAACTGACTGAACACAAGCAAGATACAAACGTAATTTAGAATGAGTCTAAATAAGGGAAAGAAGCCCCAACACATGCGCGTAGGTGTGTGAACGGGTGCGTGTCGCGTCCGTGCGTTGTGCGCGTATACGAGCGCGTGTATGTACGTGCGTACACACGTGTCGCGGGTGTTGTGCCTGAGTGCAATGCAGATGCGTATTCGAGTGTTACGTGAGACCGTAGGGGATAGGGGGGTGATTGTCACACACTTACGCAGAACTGCACTCGTACGTACGTATTCCCAACCGATGTAAAGTAAGGCTTTAAGTGACTACGGATAACTACTTGCCTATCAGATAGTTGACGTCAAAACTTTGGGCTCACTTGCTCACGAGACGCTGACGGGGGGGTGCGCCAAATCGCGTTTCCGTGCGCAGATGCACGCGTTCACATATACATATAATCCCCCATCTAAACATTTCTCAGCAAATTTTCAACCATTTACATTTTTTCAGCCAAATTTTTCCAGTGGCGCGGATCTTTTTTACGATGGTTAGGCCACTTCTCTTCCCCTAAAGCATTGAGAGGCGGTTAATTACAACTCTTTGCTTAAAGTATTACTTTACTATTGACTTTTCAATTTTTTTGTTATAACTTTGCAATATATCTTTCAAAAACCAAGCTTCTCTATATATTTTTTGTGTGTACACTTAGAAGCATTAGAGAAGATTAAGATGTTAAATACGGGTTAGCTGTGCTTTCTTTTGTATATTTGTTTTATACTCTTTTACATATAATTTTGTGTATTTGTATACTTTTATATCTAAAAACATATAATGAAACATTTAATACTTTTCTCTCTTTTATCTTTCTTTACTATTACTACCTCAGCACAGGAGTTTGGTGGGGAGTGGCCTTAATAAATCTTTAGCGTAAGAAGCGGTATCTTTGTTTGCATGGCGAGACTACTTAAAGGACCTGACGGAAACCCTATGACAGATGAAGAGATATTGCATGCTCTTCGCGTCTATGCTACTAATAAGTATGGTGGGGAGAATAAGTATGATTTCTTGGCTATGGGGGATACTATAGCTCAAGTGGAGAGTGGAAACAATCCTTTTGCTCATCAGATGGATGGTGGTCCAGGCAGGGGAAAGTATCAATATGAACCGCCTTCTGCTGAGTCAGCAAGTTTACGATTAAGAGATATAGCCGATATCGTTGGGTATACTAACCCTTCTTGGAATACAGTAGAGGGTACTAAAGATTTCTCTAAGCTTACGGATACACAGCAAGATATTATGTTCCTCGCGGATAAGTTAGCTGCTGGGGATGTAGATCTAGGTAGTCTAGCCCGTGGAGATACCTCAAGTAAAGACTTCTGGTTAGATTCTCATTGGAGAGGTAAATATGCTGATAGATCTACACGTGGTGCACATTTTGATGCTATCGTAGCAGACATGAAAAGAAGGCAGGCAGAGCTGGAAGCTAATAGCGAACATATAGAGGAGTACAACTATGGGGGTAAGGTTAAGCTAAAGAAATATGCCAATGGTGGTAGTGTAGGTGATCCCAAGAAGAAAGGACCAAAACTAACCTATAGAGATCCTGAGAATACATATATTCCTTCTGACGATATGTCTATGGAGGATATACAGAGGATCTTAGATGCACAAGGTGGATTCCCTTTAAGCGAGGCTGTTGTAGAAGACCAGGGTGGACCGCGTATATATAGTCGTGAAGGTATGAGTCAATTTGCTAAGCAAGGTGCTGGGTATGGTTTAGAGGCGGCCAGGTTAACACCTTTTCTTGGGGAAGCGTTAGATGTTGGTGATATTGTGTCTGCTTCTAAAACGGGTAAAGATTTAAGCGGGTATGATGCTACTCCAGAGGGCAGGGCAGCGATGCTAGGGGCGGGATTGCTTCTACCAAATATTATAGAAAAACCAGCTAAAGCAGCTTTTAAGCTTCTTAAAGGTTTAAAAGGAAAGCCTGTATATAAAGTAGCTTCGGGTATAGGTAAAAAAGAAGCAGCAAAAAACACTATTGTAAAAAAAGCAGGGGGTCATACTACTGGTAACAGGTATTATGACTTCTTAGAAAGCCGTCACCCTGAAGCGTTAAAGCAAATAGAGTCTGGAAAGCTAAGTATAGATGATGTCGTCTCTGATAAGAACATTTTAAATGATTACGTAAATAGACTAGAAACGAGTTATAGAGGTGTTGCAGCAGAAGGTTTAGACGACGCGACGAAGTTTCTATCAAAGCACAACCCTGATATGCATCACTCCAGACAGCAGTTGGGTTCTGGAATATATAGTTCCTTAACGTCTGAAGGAGCACTTCCTTATGCTTTGGAGAACGCCGTGTCTGAAAACATTACCCCTTACTTAGGTAGGTTAAGGACCCTTATTCCTGACTGGTCAGAAAACCCTAGAAAATTATTTAAAATATTAAAAGATAGAAATTTAAAAGGTGAATACCTTGACGACCCTTATGGACGATATAGAGGTAGAAAAGGTTTTGATGCAAAAAAAATAAATCAAGATCCAATTTATGACGCTAAGTATCTAGGACATAGAATACACAGACCAGGCGCAGATCCTATATTGGAAGATCTTGTAGATTTAAGTAAAACTAAAGAGTGGGAAAAGTTTAAAAACCTAAAAAACCCTGGTGAAGACGTTATTGATAACTCGTATGAAACGTATTTAGATAAAAGGAGGGATATTATAAGAAGTCTTGACTCTAAATTAAAAGACCTTAACATACTTAGACCATCTTTAAAGAAAGGAGGCAAAATACGGTTATTAAAGAAGTAGTATATTTGCTACATGGCATTATTCGACTTAAACTCTAGGTATACTAAATCTATGGAACACGGTGGCTCTTACGAAAGAGATGCCTCAATAGGTGGGTATAACAGGAAAGAACTCCGCGGTCTGAACAAACAGGCTAGGCGCGGTACGCTCACTCAAAGAGAAAGAGCAAGACTAAAGTATCTTACAGATGAACGTGGCGGAAGACGTAAAAGGGGACTGCTTTCGGGGCTAGGTGGGGCAGCCGCCACACTCGGTGCTCTAGCAGCAGCTGGTAAGCTCGGAGAAGGGGAAGGCGGTTCTGCTTTAATGGATGCTATTAAGTCTAGGTTAGCTGGAGCACAAGAGAAAGGTCGTGAACGGTATGTATCCAGATCAAACAAGCAAAAAGTTATTGAAGATGCAAAGAGGGATCAAAAAGCACTTATGAATGAAGCTTTTGATTTAGAAAGTGGTTACCCATCTAGTAAAGATGATTCATTATTGTCAAGGATAGCACGTAGGCCTAGGGGTCTAGAAGATATAGACCTGCCAGAGGAGGATTTCTCAGATGAGGATATATCAATCAAAGAAGGCCTTTTAAAGCGATTAGAAAAATCACCTGGCGCAACTACCGTAGAGTCAGGACCCGCATTACCAGATGATTTGCCCTTTCAAGAAAGGTCTGAGG
>Ga0209193_1001507_pt1 | contig 11904 bp, 15 predicted proteins | sample COGITO_mtgs_1003_FD_185515 | JGI IMG/M metagenome (GOLD analysis project Ga0209193, IMG submission 185515) | Pelagic marine microbial communities from North Sea - COGITO_mtgs_100330 (SPAdes) (version 2) | ecosystem: Environmental > Aquatic > Marine > Epipelagic ... | reverse complement strand
TAGTCAACAAAAAATTATTACTTTACCTATTAAAGAGGCGGAAAAATTATCCGATAGTCTTGCACAAACTATGACAAGACTTGCAGGAATACAAGAAGAAATAATTGAGGCTTATAAATCAGTTCAGCAATCACAATCTGTATCAGTAGAAATGGATGGTGGTAATTTTAGTGACAAAAAATAAAAAATTTAAAGTTTTTTTTACAGATACAGATAAACAAATAGTTGATTTAGATTATTTTTTACACGATTCCATTGTTGCTGAAAAATGGTTTAAAAAAGTAAGACATTTACAAAACATACCTATAGACGAGATAGAATCACAAAGAACAAATCTTGAAGATTTATGGAGCATATATAATGATTTTTGTAAGTTTACAAATTTTAAACCTATAAAATTTTCAAAAAAAGATGAAAAATTTTATAATCTTTTACACGAAATATTTGAAAAATCACATAAAAAATATTCTAAAATCAAAAACAACAGTATAATATACAAGTTTCATCACGCAATTCATTATCATCAATCAAAAGAAAACAGTTCAAATGTAAATCAAATTAACATAGGATGGGGCATCAAGGAAGGACCGTTAACTGAAAATTTTTTGTGCAATCCTTATTATGAATCATGTATTAAAAAAAATTTTATCTACTTACCATGGTCAGAACTTGGAAAAAGACCAAGACAGTATTGGAAAGATAAAGAAATAAAAGACAAAAATAGATTTAACAACTTATGTCTTCCACACATTACTTTAAGACCAAAATTTTTTATACAATTAATTGATTATACAATACCTAAATTTGAAAATAAGTTTAGCCATTTTTTTAACCAATTTAAACAACAATGGATAAGACAAAATAATCTAGAAGATTGGACTGAAAAAGACGAATATTCCGCACCTTTGTTAGCAATGCCAAATCATAGTTATGATTTACATAATTTAACTTTTTTAAAATTAAAATTACAATAACGCAATACTCCTATACAACTACAACGCAAATTTTTTGGTAAATACACATACAAATATGAGCAGACCAAAACCCACAGTGCTGTTATCAGTCAGCAATAAAGAAACCTACAAGCAGGAAGAAGTCCTTGCGGCTGAGGGCATATGGGCAGTGTTTTATGATAGCAAACCTATCAATTTAAAAAGTTCAAGCCTAGTGTCAAACTATCCAGGTCCAAAATACAAAAAGGTTTCATTTAGTAATCCTGGACATGCAGAAAACTTGGCTAAAAAACTAAATGCTCAACACAAGACCGACAAGTTTGCTGTATTCCTTTTAAAATCAGGCACCAAATTCTCTAGATAATTAAGTGTATGGACACCAAAACAGCCTACACAAGAACCTTCATGGGTCTACTAGAACAACCAATTCATGATGAAAGTATCAAAACAAACTATTACACATGGTGGCAAAATGTACGAGAAAGTTATCAGGCCAGATCACTAAGATTAACAAAAATTGGTCTAGATACTTTAATTAAACTGGACATAAAAACTTATGAAATTAAATTTCCAGACAAAATCATATTCACACCTCAAACATACCTTTGGTTGGATGAATTTGTGGATTGTCCTTATTTTGTAGACAAAAAAAAGATAATTGTAACCATGGAAAAAATGGCTCTACAACTTATGATGTTTGCTGGAGATGTAACAAAATATGGTCTTGCTCGTGCTATGAGCAAAATGGACGAACAAAAAGATCAGTAAAATAGCGATTTTTTATCCACAAATTCCTGGTTGACGTAACACGCATTTCTGTTATAATGGTATTATAAACATTTTAACAGGAGTGTACAAAATGGCAAGAAACAAAAAAAATACAGAACAAGCAGTTGGTTCTCAAAACAGAACTGTTACGCCAAATGAGGCTAAAAACGCATTAACACATTGTATCAAACTACAAAGACCCATAATGATGTGGGGTGCACCAGGTATTGGTAAATCAGACATAGTCAAGCAAATTGCAGAAACACAAAAAAGAGAAGTTGTAGATATTAGACTTCCGTTGTGGGAACCTACAGATATTAAAGGTATTCCTTATTACAATGCCAAAGACAACAACATGGTTTGGGCATCGCCAGCAGAACTACCAACAGATCCTAAATCCACAGCAATAGTATTTTTAGATGAGTTGAATTCAGCGGCTCCGGCAGTACAGGCGGCGGCATACCAACTTATATTGAACAGAAGAGTAGGACAGTATCACCTACCAGAAGGCGTTTCAATTGTAGCGGCTGGTAACAGAGAGAGTGACAAAGGTGTCACTTACAGAATGCCGGCTCCATTAGCAAACAGATTTGTTCACGTTGAACTTAGAGTAGACTTTGAAGACTGGATGACATGGGCTACTAACAATCATATTCACGCAGATGTTGTAGGTTACTGCACTTTTGCGAAACAGGATCTCTACGATTTTGATCCAAGAGGATCATCAAGATCATTTGCAACTCCAAGATCATGGAGTTTTGTTTCCCAACTTCTATCAGATGACCTGCCAGAAAGTACGCTCACTGACCTCGTTGCAGGTTGCGTAGGAGAAGGCTTGGCCGTTAAGTTTATGAATCATCGTAAAATTAGCGGTCAGTTGCCTAATCCATCTGATATATTGAGCGGTAAGATCAAAGATCTTAAAACTAAAGAAATATCAGCAATGTACTCTTTGACAGTTTCATTGTGCTATGAACTACAACAGGCACATGAAAAGAAAGCAAAGAGTTGGAACGAACAGGCAGATAGATTCTTTGACTACATGATGGACAACTTTGAGACAGAGTTGGTTGTTATGGGTGCAAAGATTGCCTTAACAAACTACAGACTTCCGTTCGATCCTAGCAAGTTGAAATCATTTGATAGGTTCCATAAGAAGTTTGGCAAGTATGTCATAACTGCTATGGAGTCTAAATAGTGTCAGATCAAAGAATCATAGACAAATTAGTTACAGCAAGGATTGCCTTATTGTTAAAACATCCTTTCTTTGGCAACCTTGCTACCAGACTTAAACTTGTCAATGCAGACGAATGGTGTCCAACAGCAGGCACAGATGGTAGGCATTTCTTTTACAATACAAAATTTATAGATTCACTTACACCCAAAGAAGCAGAATTTTTGTTTGGGCACGAAGTCTTGCACAATGTTTTTGAACATATGCTGTTGAGAATAGGTGGCAGAGATCCTATGCTTTGGAACATAGCGGCAGATTATGCTGTGAATCAAATTCTAGTTGAAGGCCAAATAGGTGAAATGCCTAAAGGCAAAAAAGGTGAAAATAAAGGATTCCAAGATGACAAGTATAAAGATTGGCAGGCAGAAAAAATCTATGACGATTTGTTAAAACAGGCTAAAAAGAACGGAAAGAAATATTTGGAGAAAATGGGTGAACTTATGGACGATCACCAGGAATGGGGTAAAGGTGGTGGACCAAGCAAAGACAAAAATAAAAACGGTAAAGGCAAAAAGGGTAGCGGTAAACCAGTTTATTCCAAAGAAGAATTAAAAAAGATCAAAGATGAAATCAAAGAAGCAATGGTAAGTGCCGCACAATCCACAGGCGCTGATAATCTACCAGGTGCTATACAAAGACTAGTTAAGGATTTGATAGAACCAAAAATGGATTGGAGAGAGATTTTACAGCAACAGATCATGAGCACAATTAAAAGTGATTACACTTGGATGAGACCTAGTAGAAAAAGTTGGCACACATCTGCTATACTACCTGGACAAAATAACGACGAGATGATTGATATCTGTTTGGCCCTAGATGCTTCAGGATCTATCACTGATCATCAGTGCAAAATATTTTTGTCAGAAGTAAAAAGCATAATGGATCAATACAAAGACTTTAGAATACACCTATGGAGTTTTGATACAGAAGTTTTTAATCCAAAAATTTTTACTCCGGATAATGCGGATGAATTATTAAACTATGAATTGGGTTCAGGAGGTGGTACAGAATTTGAATGTAATTGGAAATACATGAAAGACAATGGCATTGAGCCTAAGAAATTTGTAATGTTTACTGATGGTTGGCCTTTTGATACATGGGGTGATCCAGACTACTGTGACACAATATTTTTAATCAATAATCCATACGAAAGAAACATTGAAGCACCATTTGGATTGACTGTTACATATGAAGATTAATATAAAGAATTTCTTCAATAGAAGACTATTACACATACCGCCACATTTTACCACTACATACAATAGAATGTCAGATTACGAAGAAACTAAAATCAATCAATGGATTCACGAACACTGTGTGGGTAGATACTGCATTGTTAAAAACGTTAAGTGGCAAAAGGACAGTTGGATAGCAATGTCCACAATTGGTTTTGAAGAACCTTCAGACATGACACTTTTGGCATTGAGTGGCATGTTAAATACCAAAAATATTCCTTTTTAAATTACCAAATTAGTTCACATATACTCTACCAAAAGATTGACTCTGCTAATTAAATTATGTATAATTGCAGTATAGGAGAATTTAACACATGACAACAGAAACAAAAACAGAACAACCAGTTGCACCAAAAGGCACAGCCGCAGAGGCCCCTCAAACTGCTGGTACACAAACTGCACCACAACAAACAGGTACAGATTTATCAATTGCTGATTTAAAAAATTTAGCAACTATAATTGACGTTGCGTCAACACGTGGAGCATTTAGAGCAAACGAAATGGCCACTGTAGGAGCAATGTACAACAAACTTCAAGCATTTTTAACTAAGGTAACACCTGAACAAAAACCTGCTGATTTAACAGGCGCCGCAACTGCGACAGCCACAAAATAAGGAGTCATAATGGTACAACAAATGATGCCGATGGACATACAAGGCGATAGAGAAAACGTAGCCGCAAATAGAAAGCAATTTAAACACATAGGTAAATTAAAAGACGGAGGTGCAAATGTTGTTGTTCTTTTTAGAACCGTTCCTGAAGAACCAAACAATTGTTTAGTGGTCGGTCCAAAATTTTTAGATGACACAAATCATAATGCTCTAATGAAGGCTTTAGAGTCGCAGGAAGGACAAGCATCTTTTGAACTTGGTTCGTACCTATCTAGAGTATCATTTCCAGATGGTACAAACATGTTAGCATTTTTGTATAGAGGAAACTACATTAAGAAATTTTCCACTAAAGATATATTAATAACTATGGGCACAGGAAATGATGGTGAAGTTTCATTAGATGAATTAAACAAACTTATCGCCAAAGAACGTGGCGTTAAAATTTCTGACCTATCAGTAGAAGATCCAACTCCTAAACAAACTGCTGATGACACAAAAAAGAAAACAGTCAAAAAATAAAAGTTGGGTACAATTAGCATCTAGTTTTGTCGCTCAATGGCCTGAAGTTTTAGAGGGCATTGAGTTGTCAAATATGCCAATTCATTATCTTAAAAATTTAAACATTAAACTTAAAAATCATATCACCATTCACATTGACGTGGAAGGTTGTTTAAAAAAATATAGTCGTAAACAAACTGCAAACATAGTCAAATCATACATACACAAACACTATGCTAGTATTAAGAACGTTGATTTAAGTTTTGATGTTTCTAAATTAAAAAAAGATATGCAGGGTAAAACAAAAGCGATACTAGAAAAAACATTTAAGTAATTTTACTTCGTGTAAAAATCCTTTATACACTTTATAATATAATCTTGCTGATTTTTGGTTAAAGTATGATAACAAGGTAAACTTAAAACATTCTTACAAGCATTTTCTGTACATTTTAGATTTTTTAGAATATGTTCCTTATAAGGCTTTGTTTTATGAGTTGGTATTCTGTAATGTATATTTGTATCAATACCTTTCTTTTTTAAAAATGTTTTTAAGTTATCACGAGAACCTTTTGGAGTTTCTATCACATAAACATAATAGGTATGATAACTCCATGGTGCTTCTTTTGGAATCTTTACATAATTTTTCAACAGACTAGAATATCTATGGCATATCTGTCTTTTAATTTTAATCCATTGATCTAATTTTTTAAGTTTGGCTTGTACTATTACTGCTTGTAAATTATCTATTCTAGCATTAGTGCCTATTTTTTCATATTCAAATTGTGATTTTCTGCCATGATCTCTAAACATCCTTACTTTTTCTATAAGTTTTTTACTGCCAGTAACAGCACCAGCATCTCCCATTGCTCCTAAATTTTTTACAGGATTAAAACTAAAACAAGTCAAATCAACAAGACTTCCAACTTTTCTGCCTTTATATTTTGTTCCAAAACTTTGAGCGGCATCTTCTATTAATTTAATTTTGTATTTTTTAGCAAACTTTTTAAGTTTGTCTATGTCCGGAGTTTGTCCGTAAAGGTCAACAAACAATATTACTGCTGGCGGACAATCCGGATTAAAATCATGTATCTTTTCTAAGTCCAAGTGGTAGTACTGATCAATATCGATAAACAAAGGTTTAGCACCAACAGTTGCTATTGCTTCTGTTGTTGAAATATAAGTGTGCCCAACTGTCCATACCGTGTCGGCTTCACTAACACCTAAGGCTTTTAAAGCACATACTAAAGCATCTGTTCCAGAACCTGTACTTGCACAATCTTCTGCTCCGGTATATTTGCTTATAATATTTTCAAACTTTTTTACAGTTGTACCTGTTAGATAATCTGATCGTTTTATAACATCTTGTATTGACTTATCTATTTCTATCTTGCACTCTTTGTATTGAGAATACAGGTCTGTAAAAGGTATTTTCATAAAATTAATTAACCATATTTTTGTTCATAAAAATTTTTCAGCCAATCTAATTCATAACTTTTCATAACATCTGCTTTTGAATTAACAAAATCTTTAGCATCATTAGCGGCGCAATACACCCATTCCGCATTTTTGCCTTCACCTAATTCACACCATTTTTTTAATCTATAACTTGACTCGACTGTTTTTTGTTTCTGTGTCATTAATTTAATAATCTCCCTAAAAGCAGTTCTCCAAGCCAACCATGGTGTTTCATTAAAATAGTTTACTGCTGATAAAATAGGAACAGATTCATGAGGCGCTGACAAAGTAAAATCTATTCCTGGATCTTTGGTTTCTAAAACTAATTTTTTATTATATAACAAAATTGCTCCATGTCCATATTCTAAACCATTAACAGGATTTTTTGCATTAAAAATATAATGACATGGATTTTTCAATCTATCTGGTTGAAAGTTAAATTTAAAACTATCAACAATTTCAAGTTTTGGAAACACTGCAAAAAAATAATCTGTTTTACTCATATTAGCCGCTGTATGATAGGCCAATGTTCTGCCTTTTACACTTTTACACCATTTTGCCCTCGGATATTTTTCCTGTAGACTTTTAAACCTATTTTCAGCAGATGGTTCATCATAACTTAAAAAAATTATGTCCATATCATTAACCGGATAAGATTTAGTTTGTTTTGTAATTAAATTAAAATTGTACATCTGTTTGATATTTTTTGCGTAAGGCACTAGCATTATGTCTGCTGTTTCTCCCCAAGTGTATAATTTTTGTTCTTCCCAAAAACTAGGAAAAAAGTTTGGAACAAGTGGCCAATTTTTCAAATCTTTGTTTATCATCCAAACATAAGGTTTGATCTGCAACCTGTTATAATTGTTTACTAAATTGTTTACATCAAAATAGATTGTGTGTAGATTAGGATTTGTTACAAACTCTTTATGGTAATTTACATGTTCAAAATCTCGCAAACAATTAATTTTATCCATTTGTTCTATAAACTTTTGTTTTGGAATTAGCATAACGTTTCCTTCTTTGTTTTCGCCTGCGTAAAAAACATGTATCTGGTTTTGTTCAAATTGCTCAGGAACATAATCATATATGCTGTCTTCAAAATCCATAAATGAAGCAATTACTAAAAAGTGTGAAGTTTTTATGTCATGTATTTTACTTTTAATTGTTTCAAAATAATTTGACACAAAAGGTACTTGATGATTGTGCCATTTGTTTTTGTCTTCAAAATGAGGAAAATTTATTTTTATGCAGTCAAAGGCCATTGCTTGATCCAGTTGTAATAACTTTGTAATCCTTGTTCTAAACCAGTTGTTGGTTTGTACCCGCAAAGACTTTTTGCTTTATCAATATTCAAAGTGCCTCTATCTGGGTACAATGCATTTCTTCCTGTATCTACAATTTTACTTTTACTACCTGTAATTTTTACTACAAGTTCAGCCGCTTCTTGCAAAGTTTTTGCATTTCCGTATGTGATGTTAAAACTGTTGTTTGAATTTTTGCTCATTGCAACATCAATTATACCCTGAGCGGCATCTCTACGATATGTAAAGTCTACTTTATTATTGCCGTTGTGTACATTTAAAGTTTTGTTTTTCATAGCAGATTCAAAAAATTTGCTTATCACTCTGTCCGGTAAATCTCCTGGTCCATATACGCCACTTGGTCTCACAATAGAATAATCCATTTTATTGTCTTTGCAAAAAAGTTTCACAAACCTTTCTCCTGCTAATTTTGCTTCACCATAGATGTTAATAGGTTTTGTGTCGGCATCTTCTTCAATTTCATTTGTAAAATTTCCATAAACCATTGATGAACTTATATACACAAATTTTTTCACTCCAAATTGTCTTGCGTGCCATAGCATGTTTGTGGTACCATCAACAATTTGGCTCACACCTTCTACAGGATTGTTGTTTACTATTTTGGCTCTTGGATATGAAGCAAGATGAATAACAAGTTCGGGTCTTGCTTTAAAAGATTTGAGACCCATCATTTCGTCTCTGACATCTCCGTTTACAAATGATACTTTTTTCCAATTGCGTTTACGCCATTTGTACAATTCTTGAAGTTTTTGTGAACTTATTAGTCCATAAGTTTCGTCACTGTCTAATACAGTGACTGAATGTTTATCTCCAAGAAGTTCAACTATTTTTGCACCGATAAAACCATTTCCGCCTGTTACTAAAATTTTCATTAGAACACTTTGACCCCATATTTGGATTCAAATGCTTTACCATCTTTTTCATCATTCACAATAGGCTGACCTTTAATGTTCAAACTAGTATTCAAAAGTATAGGACATCCGGTCTGTTTTTTCCATTCGGTGAGAAGTGCATGAAATCCTGGATTGTCCGTTTTTCGCACCGTTTGAACTCTAGAACTGCCATCATGATGTATTATAGCCGGAAAGTCTTTACCAGCAGTACACGCCGCTGTAAATTGCATATAAGGGGTGTTTTTGACGTGCTTAGGCAGGGTAAAATAGTCATTAACATCCTCTTCTAAAATGGCAGGAGCAAATGGTCTGAACTTCTGTCTACGCTTGATTTGGTTTACCAAATCTTTAACTTTAGATCCTCTTGGGTCTGCCAACAGAGATCTATTACCAAGTGCTCTTGGTCCAAATTCTGCACGGCCATTGGCAACGCCACACATTTTGTTTTCTTTAAGTTCTTTTATAATTTTGTCTACAGGATACTCACCTTTAATTTCATGTCCTAAAAAAGGATGTTGCCAATCAAGGGATTTTTTTTCACTGGCCGCAATGCAACCCACGCTTGATCCTGCGTCCCCAGGATTAGGCATTATCCATATGTTGTCAAACAATCCTATATTTGCAAGTTTACTATTGGCCGCACAGTTTAAAGCAACTCCTCCACCCAACACCAAATTGTGCTCGGGATAAGTCAAACCTTTTGCAGGCAAATATGATTTGGCTTTGTGCCAAAGATTGGCTAACAATTCTTCTGTGACTGCCTGGATACTTGCCGCAATATCCATGTTGTCTGCTTCTGGCATCCAATCTCCTAAACCTCTATGTAAATTTTGTTTTAATTTAAAAGGACTCACAGTGTTAATAAAATCTCTGTAAATTTTGTCTTTGTAAATTGGTTCGCCGTATGCGGCCATACCCATTAAAATGTATTCTTCTTCAGCAGGTTTCAAGCCAACCCGTTGTGTAAATGCACTGTACAATACACCAATTGAGTGAGGATATTTTACTTTTTCTTTTAGTTCCATTTCGCCAAATGAACCAACCCATATGCTAATTGTATCCCATTCTCCAATAGCATCAACTGTTAATATTACGCACTGTTGAAACGGTGCAGTGTAGTATCCAGTGGCCGCATGTGATTCATGGTGTAACACATACTCATCTACATTTTTTATTCCAAATTTTTTGAGGTGTTGTAACGGCATTTCTTTGGAATCAAATGCCAATCCAAACTGACCTGCATACAACTGTCTTGTTTTTTTAAGCAAGGGTTTTTCATAATACACCACTTTGTCAAATGGTCCATAGGTCATTGCTTCGTCAACTATCTCTTGGTTAAGATAGTGATCATTTTTAATTTTACTGTAACGTTCTGCATGGGCGGCCCATAGGATGTCTCCAGGATATCCGCCAACATATTCAACCACTGCCATAGCGGCATCATGGTTCATACAGTTAATACCTAATATTCTCATTTTATTTGTATATAAAAGGATCTTTTTTCTTTAATTCTTTGATTCTTTTTCTATAGGCAATTTCACTTTTGATCTTGTCTATAATCCATTTTATCCATTTCATTTAGGTTCTCCTTGGTTAATAATTTCTAAAAATTTAGTTTTCATTAATTGTACAGCATCTTTGTGTGCTTGGTCTAGTGGATGTGTGGTTCCTCTTTTATAATCGTTTAGTAGTGCCCATTGGTTAAATCCCATCATTCTTTCACCAAAACTAAACCATTTGGTAAAGTCAATTTCTTTGTACAAACTCCACATAAAACGATCTAATTCATGATGTGCTTGTAATTCATTGTAAAATAAAGTGTTGTCTGCTAAGGTAAAAAAGAAAGGAATTTTCTTTTTTTCTAATATGTTTTGTAACCATATAATACTTTTCCAACTCAAATATATTTCGTGGTACTCGTTTGCCGCATAACGGTAAAGACTATTTGCAAATTGCCTCACACCAGTTGATTCTAGGGTATTTCTTCTTTTTTTCCAAATTTCCTGCTGTGGTTCAGATCCAGCCAATGCTTTAAAAACTTCTGTTTGATTTTGATCAGCCTCCCATGGTGTGATACTAGCCCATCTAGTCTGTTCAAGATTTTTATTCCTTGGCATTGCCCAGTCATACCGTGAAGGAAAACTCCACATCACCACCACACAATCTACTCTGTGTTTACTAATATATTCAAATACTTTTCTTGCTATTGCGGAATTTCCGATGCCGCCTTTAGCAACACAGAAATGATTTCCTTGAACTAGATCATTTAGACCTTTAGCCCATGTTTTGGCAGAAGGGTTATTTTTGCCTTTATCATCTGATAATTCATTACCAAAAGTAAAACTACAACCACCTGATAAAATAATTTTATTCATAAATTTGTAATACTTTATTTAAAAGTGGAAAAACATCACCAAAATTTTCGTGTCTATATGCATCTGTAGTTAGAATTCTGTCTAACCTTTGTTTTCTTGTTTCAGCAGTATCTCTATCAGCCGCATTCATAAAGTTTAAAGTAGGTTTGAAATCTGTTAACATACTGTATCTTGTGTTTACTATGTCTTTTACGTTTTTTGGTAAGGTTTGTATGTTAAAATAATCTGGATCAAACAAAGTGTTCACATAAAAAAACTTGGGTTGATATTGTGCAACCCAAAATGCAATTTTAGCAAGACTAAAAATGTTAAAAATACTAACAGTAGTACAGATCTGAAACTCCATGTTTTCAGTTTTCATTTCTTTAAATTTAACGAGATTTACACCAACTTCACGCCAATTGGCTGGGTGTCTTTGGTACTCAAATTGTTGTCCTATGTCGTCTATACTGAATGCTATTTCAACTCTTTTGAAATAACTCCAAAGATCAAATATTTCTTGTGGTGGCAACTGTGTACCATTTGTGTTATAGTGTATGTCAATGTTTTTAGCATAACCT
>Ga0209193_1001506_pt1 | contig 11918 bp, 10 predicted proteins | sample COGITO_mtgs_1003_FD_185515 | JGI IMG/M metagenome (GOLD analysis project Ga0209193, IMG submission 185515) | Pelagic marine microbial communities from North Sea - COGITO_mtgs_100330 (SPAdes) (version 2) | ecosystem: Environmental > Aquatic > Marine > Epipelagic ... | reverse complement strand
GAGAATTCCCACTTGCCGTTTCGACGACGAGAACGCGCTATGCTCCGCTTCCGACAGATGCGCTGTCTGCAAAAGTTCGCTGCCGTCCACTCTTCAGTCCACAACCATTTCAATCAGGAGCGCCACTTCTACTCACGAGACAATTTCAAGCTCAATCGAACCGCCGCTCTTACTGAGTGGCGCCAACTATTGAGCGCATAGATTAAAGCTGCGCCAGCAATCCGATGCGAGTTCTCATTCGTCTGACAGCACCATTTTAGCTTGTCATACGCGCTAAATTAAAGTAGTGTCAATATGTAGATACTAGTATCATAATATGGACCTAAAGCTAAGTGATGCATCCTCTTTCTGGAATTTTGCCTGTGCTGCCAACTCCGTTCGACGAGACCGGTGCGGTTGACATCGGAGCAATGTCGAAGCTTACGCGCTTTGCTGTAAGGGCAGGGGTAAGTGGCGTCGTTTTTCCAGGATTTGCCAGCGAAGTTGAATACCTGACCCCTTCAGAGCGCGGAGGCCTGCTTCGTGAAGTCGTAGCAGCGGCGGGGGATAAAGCCACAATCATCGCAGGCGCCAGCGCAGAGACAGCTGATGAAGTAATCACCCACGGGTTGTATGCCCAAAAGCTTGGAATTGGCCGATTGATGATCCAGCCACCAATTTCGATCGGGCAGGAAGTGGCTCAGATCGCTGATTTCTTTACTGCAATCGCAACCCGATTGCCCAATATAGAGTTCATACTGCAGAATGCCCCGGCGCCCCGTGGTTCGGATCTTTCGCCTACTACCATTATAGAAGTTGCCAGAGCCGTCCCTCAAATCACCTATATTAAAGAGGAAACCCTACCCGCAGGGCCAGCAATCAGCGAAATACTCAGTTCTTCCCCGTCGACGCTGATCGGTGTAATCGGCGGAGGTGGCGCCCGCTATATCCTCGATGAATATGAACGTGGAGCGTGTGCCGCCATGCCGGCCGTCGAGATTGCTGATAAGCACGTTGCCCTAGACCGAGCATGGAAAGCCGGTGATCGGGACGCGGCCCGGGCCATTTATGTGCAGACCCTGCCGCTGCTGGTGCTTCAAGCCATTTATCGCATGCGGTTGACCAAGCATACGATGTTGCGTCGCGGGGTGCTGAAAAATGCAATCGTTCGCGCTCCGACCGCCGAATTGGATTCAGCTTCCATCGCAGACATCGACGCTAATCTGGTTGAAATCGGCATTTGGGCGGCACCTGACGACCGGCCCAAAGAGGTCTCCGCGTGACCGATGTCGTCAAAACGATCAACGTTTTCGCGTTGACACAAAAGCGCGAAACGCCCTATCTCGGTGACCTGCGGGAAGGTGAACACCCCAACAAACAAGGCTATCTCGTCCGCAAGGGCAATCGCACGGTCTACCCAATCTTTGACCGGTCCATCCTTGTGCGCATTGAAACCAGCGGTGGCGTGGTTGGTTGGGGCGAGACCTATGGCATCGTAGCGCCCGGTGCTGTCGCCGCGATCATCAATGACCTGCTGGCGGGATTCACCATTGGCCGGGATCCGTCCGACCCCTCCGCCATATATGACGATCTTTATGACTTGATGCGCGTACGCGGTTATACTGGTGGATTTTATGTCGATGCCCTCGCTGCCATCGACATTGCCTTGTGGGACATTGCCGGTCGTCAGGCCGACCGTTCCATCGCAGACCTGCTTGGCGGCGCAAAAAGCGACACTATCAAAGCCTATTTGTCGGGACTTCCAGGTCCAACATTGAAGGCACGCGGTGAGATTGCCAGTTTCTGGCAGGACAAAGGTTTTGATAGCTTTAAGTTTGCCACGCCGGTTGCCGATAATGGTCCGGCAAGGGAATTGGAGCATTTGCGCGCCGTACTGGGTCCCGATGCTCGAATTGCCGCGGACATGCACTGGAACCAGTCGGCTCAGCAGGCGATAGACTTGATTGCCGCTATGGAACCACACGGACTGTGGTTCGCCGAAGCGCCGGTGAGAACCGAAGATATTGCTGGCCTGGAACAGGTCTGCCGATGCATTGAAACACCGATCGCGGTTGGCGAGGAATGGCGTACTCCGTTCCACATGCAGCATCGCATCGACCGGTGCCAGATCGCAATTGCGCAACCGGAAATGGGGCATAAGGGCATCACCAATTTTTTAAGGATTGGCGCGCTGGCCGCCGAACACAACCTGCAAATTATTCCACACGCAACAATCGGTGGTGGAATTTTTCTGGCTGCCAGCCTGGTGGTTTCAAGCACTTTGGACAATGTCAGTTGCCATGAGTTCCAGCATTCAATTTTCGAGCCCAACCGCGCTCTCATCGAGGGAAACATGGAGTGCGAGAACGGTTTTTACACGCCACCTGCCGGGCCTGGTCTGGGGGTGGTTCCATCCAAGAAGGCACTCGGTCTTCTTCAACCACTTTAAGTTCACTCAAAGGGAGGAAATCTACTAATGAAACACCTAGTAAAGAAGGCAACAACCGCTGCACTTGTGGCTTCAATGCTGTGCACTACGGCGATGACCGCCGTTCAGGCAGAAACCTTGCGGTTCATATCCTGGCAGACCGATGATGGTGGCATGGGCGACTGGTGGCGTGACGCCATTGCAACTTTTGAGGCAGCCCATGAAGGAGTCAAAATCGAATTCACCAAGGTTGAACGTGCCAGTTACGCCGATTCAATGACAACCCTGTTTGCAGGTGGCCAGCCACCGCATATTGTCCATCTGGCATCTTTTGAATATCAAACCTTTGCCGAAAACGGCTGGATGGAGAATCTCGACCCCTGGCTGAAAAAAGACGGCATTGACATGACAGGCTGGGCAGGTCAAGACACCTGTCGTTGGAACGATGAGACTGCCTGCATAATGTTGCTCTATTTTGGCTTCATGATGGCCTATAACCCTGACATTCTGGCTGAAGCAGGAGTGGAAGTTCCTACCAATTACGAGGAATTTCTCGCCGCTGCGCGTGCAACGACCAAAGACCTCAATGGTGATGGCATTACCGATCAGTTCGGTACAGGCCATGAAACATCAGGAGGTGCAGGTCAGTATCTGACAGAATTGCTGAACTATGTTTTGAGCGCTGGTGCGTATTGGACCAACAAGGAAGGCAAGGTAACGATTGATACGCCGGAAATGATCGAAGGGTTGACCCGCTATAAAACGATCATCAAAGAGGGCCTGTCTCCGGTTGATATGAGTGCCGGTGACGTCCGCAAATTGTTTGCCGATGGCAAGATCGCCATGCGCTTGGACGGTCCGTGGCTCTATGGCACGATGAAGAAGGGTGCTGCCGCTGACCGGTTGAAAATCGCCTTTCCAGCATTAACCCCGCCGGTTGGTGGATCTTCAAACGTCCTGGGCATGGCCAGCGAAATCTCAGACGAACAAAAACAACTCGTCTGGGATTTCATCAAGGTGGTAATGTCGCCTGATTTTCAGCGTAAATATGCGACTGTTGCTGGTAACACACCACCAAGCCCGAAGGCCGATGTATCGGGTGTTGAAGAAAGTGTGCCGCACTTTCCATTGTTGATTAAAACTCAGAAAGCCGCTGCTGCTGCCGGCGTTGACCGCATCCCCACAGGCCTGGAAATCCAGTATGGTGAATTCGGCAAAATGGTCCAGGAGGAAGTCCAGCGAATGCTGATTCAAGACCTTGATCCCGCAGACGTAGTGAAGACCATTCAGGCAAAAGCCGAGGCCATCCAGGCAGGCTAATACTCAGCTCAAAAAAGCCGCTGCCTGAATTCGAATTGGGTAGCGGCAAATCATCTTTCAGCACCGGTTAGACGTGAACGAGGCGACAATGGCAAAAAAACTTGGATTGGATCTTGCCCGACCCAGTCAGCAACATCTTTTAGGATATATACTGCTTGCACCAGCGGTGCTGTTGGTGGCGGCCATTATAATTTACCCGCTGATAATTTCTGTCGACCTGTCGCTTCAAAACGTCAAAATGCCAAGAATCGGCGCAGCCAGAAAACCCGTCACTCTTGGCAATTACGAGAAGTTGTTCACCTCTCCGGAATTCTGGATGGCCTGTTGGGTTACGCTAAAACTGGTTGTCACAGTCACCCTCGGAAGTCTGATTGCGGGTATCTCAACGGCATTGCTGGTCAACAACAAGTTCAGAGGCCGAAAAATTGCCCGTGTGGCCATGGCTTTGCCCTGGGCTGTGCCTGAGGTGATCGCGGTCGTTATTTTCGCCTGGATATTTGACAGTTCGTTTGGTTTCATGAGCTGGCTTTTCATCAAACTCGGCCTAACCGACCAGATGATCAAATGGATATCGACACCAGGAGCAGCGTTTTGGGCCTTGTCCATCACGATGATCTGGAAGGGCTTTCCCTTTGTCTCCATCATGACACTGGCAGGACTGCAATCGATACCAGCTGACTTTTATGCAGCCGCAAAAGTCGATGGTGCCAGTGCCGTGCAACGCTTCCGCTGGATTACATTGCCGTTGCTGATGCCAATTTTGGGGGTGACGTTGGTACTGGTTACCCTATGGGTGTTCCGCGACTTTTCCATTATTAAAGTGCTTACCGGCGGCGGGCCGCTAAAATCCACCCAGACACTGTCGATTATGACTTACGACCAGGCATTCGGATTCTTCAAGTTTGGCTACGCATCGGCAGTGGGTGTCATCACGCTGATCATTTGTGTCATTGCATCAATGCTGATGCTCGGGCGCAGTCCGAAAACGCTGTAAGGAGCCGAACATGGAACGCACACCTCTGCAAAGCATCTTGCTCTATCTAGCGATAATTACCACGGCAGGCATCATCCTATTTCCGATTTATTGGCTGTTCATCACTGCGCTGGCAAGCACTGATGAACTGTCGTCTTTGCCTCCCACATTTATCCCTAGGGACCCTGATTGGGCGATCTTTTCAAGGGTGCTGACAGAACGGCCAATTTTTCTATGGTTGTTCAACTCGACAATCGTCGCCTTAGGTTCCGTCATCCTGTCGATGATCGTGTCAGTCTTGGCCGGATACGGTCTTTCACGATTTCGGGTCCGTGGCGGACAATCGCTGGGACTTTTCATCCTCACCGCAAAAATGCTTCCTGCTACATTGCTGGTCATACCCTTGTTTGCGGTGTTTCGTAACATTGGCATGATTGGCAGCCTATGGACCGTCATCATTGCCCATTCAACTTTGATCATTCCTTTTACCACCTGGATGCTCAAGGGGTATTTCGACACGATCCCAAGAGAGCTTGAGCAAGCGGCAATGGTCGATGGCTGCGGCCCCATGGCTGCCATGATGCGGGTGGTGCTACCAATTTCAACGCCCGGTCTGGCAGCAACCGCACTCTATGCCTTTGTGCTCAGCTGGGCCGACTATGCCTATGCGCGCACATTCCTGCAAGGTGCTCAAACCAACTGGACGGCCAATATGGGTATCGCATCGATGCGCGGCGAATATACCACGGACTGGAATGAGATTTCTGCGGCCGCAGTCTTTGTCGCCACTCCAATCATGCTGATTTACCTCTTCCTGGAACGCTATCTTGTTGGCGGTCTGACGGCTGGAGCGGAGAAATAAAATGGGTAATATCTCAATAAAAAACGTCCACAAAAATTATGGCCAGCTCAATGTGCTCAAGGAATTTTCGCTTGACATCGAAGATGGCGAATTTGTTGTGCTGGTGGGTCCGTCAGGCTGTGGAAAATCGACCATTTTGAAAATTCTGGCAGGGCTTGAACCTGCTTCCGGGGGGAGCATTGAAATCGGTGGACGTGATGTCACAGACTTGGCGCCCGGCGACCGCGATATAGCAATGGTGTTTCAAAATTATGCGCTTTACCCGCATTTAACGGTGGCACAAAACATCGGATTTGGCCTGAAGATGCGCAAAATGCCGCAAAGCGAAATTGACAAAAGGGTACTCGAAGCGGCCAGGACCCTAGCGGTCGATCCCTATCTAAACCGCCGTCCGAAAGACTTGTCAGGCGGACAACGCCAAAGGGTGGCCCTAGGGCGGGCAATCGTGCGCGAACCACAAGCTTTTATGATGGATGAGCCCCTGTCAAATCTGGATGCTAAATTGCGTGTTCACATGCGCGCCGAAATTGGTGCTCTGCACAAACGCGTGGGCGTGACAACTGTTTATGTTACCCATGACCAGGTAGAGGCGATGACCATGGCGGACAGAATCGTGATCATGCGTGCAGGAGAAATCCAGCAGATTGCCGACCCTGAAACCCTCTTCCAACACCCTGTAAACCTGTTTGTGGCCGGATTCATTGGCTCACCCGGGATGAACTTTTTATCCGCTGCCGTTGATCATTCGGGCAGCCAACCTCAAATCGAGCTGTTTGGCTCCAAGGTACCGGTTGGACACCGTGCGCTCGCTGGATCAAAAGATGTGATTGCAGGCATCCGACCGGAACATCTCAACTTGGGCGAAGGAGCGGTGAATATCCAAGTTCATACCAATCTTGTGGAAAGTCTAGGATCGGAGAAGTACGTGTATTTTGACGGAGCGGAACACAGCATAAATGCTGGGTCGGAAACCGATGACGACAATTCCAAGGGGCTGATTGCCCGTCTCTCACATGCCGGCAAATTGTTCGAGGGTGAAAAACTGACCCTGTCATTTGATCCTCAGGACCTGCACCTGTTTGACGCGAAGAGCCAAAAGGCGCTAGCATGAGGATCCTGGTCACCGGATCATCCGGACGTGTGGGGAGCCGTGCAGTGTCTCACTTGCTGTCGCGTGGCGACAGGGTCCGTGGACTGGATTTACTGCCCTCTGGCCGCAGCGCTGCCGGCTATGATGAAATTGTCAGCACTTTGGACGACGAAGAGGTGGCCATTGAAGCGATGGCCGAAATTGATGTAGTGCTGCATCTGGGCGCTTATATGTCATGGTCGCCCGCGGACCGACCCAGAATGTTTCAGGCAAACGTAGAATCCACCCGCATTTTGCTTGATGCCGCCGCTGCCGCTTCGGTATCGCGCTTTGTCTTTGCAAGTTCGGGCGAAGTCTATCCAGAAAATGCACCGGTTAACCTACCAATCAACGAAAGCCACCCTCTGCAGCCCAATTCAGCCTACGGGCTGACCAAACTTCTGGGCGAAGAACTCGTCAGATTCCATCAGCGCTCCGGAACGATGCAGACGGTCATCTTGCGATTTTCCCATACTCAAGATGCTGCTGAGTTGCTGGACGAAACGAGTTTCTTTTCAGGTCCAAGGTTCTTTTTACGCCCGCGCGTGCGACAGCAAAGGGATTTCGGCAATGATGAAATCGCCGAATTGCTGCAGGCAGCAGACCCGGGCGAGCCTTCCCACATTCTGGCGCGCAACGAAAGTGGCCGCCCGTTTCAGATGCACATTACCGAAACGCGCGATATGGTGCAGGGGCTTATGCTGGCGCTGGACCACGCAGACGCCGTTGGTGGAACGTTTAATCTAGGTGCTACCGATCCGGTGGAATTTGAGACATTGGTGCATAAAATGTCTGCAGTAACAGGATATCCCATTGTTACGGTCGACCTGCCAGGTCCTGGTGTCTATTATCAAACGTCGAATCAAAAAATACGAAAGCAATTAGGATTTAAACCTCAATGGACGATAGATCGGATGTTGGGCGAAGCAGCTTTGGCGCGTCAGACAGCGCAGGTGAAGTGAAGCCAGTCAAAATACAGGTTCCTGCAGGCGCCGCCGCGTTGGCGAAGGGACTGACTCTGCTCGACACCATCACAGATGCCGATTCGCCGCTGAAGTTTGCCGAACTTCTGCAATTATCCGGCATGTCCAAGCCGACTTTTGCACGCATCCTTCGAACACTGATTGCCTTTGGCCTGGTGCGCCAGGATGAAGCCCGCGGCACCTATGCGCTTGGCCCAAGGTTTCTGGAAATGTCCCATCGGGTCTGGGATACATTCGATCTCAATTCTGCTGCCGCGCCGGAGCTGCAGCGGTTGTCTGAAGAACTAGGAGAAACCATTGCGCTTTGTCGTCTCGATCTGGATCGGGTGCAATATCTCGATGAACGGTCAGGAAGCGGCCTGAGTGTCCGCGTTGATACGAGTCGGGGGGCGCCCCTGCACTGCACCGCAGCCGGCAAAGTGTTGCTAGCTTTCCAGGAGCCAATGTTTTCTCGCAATCTCATTAATCAACTAAACTTGGAGCAGTTCACTCACTCGACTATTACTGCACAAGATGCCCTCGCCGCTGACCTGACGGTGACCCGAGCACGGGGATATGCAATGTCGTTTGAAGAACATCTGCCAGGTGTAAACTCGGTAGCTGTGGCGATCGCCGGGCAAGATGGCACGCCAATTGGTGCGCTGGCTGTTCTAGGCCCGTCTTCCCGGCTCGATTCCTCTCAACTCCATCTGGCTGGACGAGAACTCATTGCCGCTGCGCGACGCATTACGGGTTCTGCGGGTGCCATCGCAATCAGCACGCGGCCCCGGCCTCGCAGCAATTCCGGTACTGAAATTGAGTGCGTTCTACCTTGGGGGGCACAATTGGGTGAGGCGCCAGTCTGGCACAGGGCACAGCAACGCTTGTTCTGGGTCGACATATTGCAGCCTTCGATCTATCGATTTGACCCACAATCCGGCGTCAACGATTCTTGTGATCTGGGCAAACTCGTGAGCGCCGTTCTGCCCTATTCGGGCGGTGAATTGATGGCCATCACGCAGGACGGCATTGAACTGCTCGATTTCGATACCGGCAAATTGACGCCTTTTGCTAATCCGGAAGATGGCGTTGTAGAAAACCGCTTAAATGACGCTAAGGTGGGTCCGGGAGGCGCGATATGGGTTGGTTCCATGCGGCTTGACGCCAGCAAACCCAGCGGAGGTTTGTTTCGCATCACACCAGAAGGGGAAGTTGAGCGCAAAGAAAGCGGTATCACGGTCTCCAATGGGTTGGACTGGAGCCCGGACAAGTCAACATTCTATTTTGTCGATACGGTTCCTGGCATGATCTACGCCTATGACAGCGAACCCGGTTCAGGAAACTTAAGTAATCGCCGGGTTTTTGCGCAGATCGCTAAAAATGCCGGCCGCCCCGATGGATTAACGGTCGACAGCGAGGGGGGAGTTTGGTGCGCCATATGGGATGGCTGGTGCCTCCACCGTTATTTGCCTAATGGAGAACTCGAAAGGACTGTCGAAATGCCGGTACCGCGTCCTACAAGCGTGTGTTTTGGCGGGCCGGATATGTCTACTTTGTTCGTCACCAGCGCTCGCACCCGCCTTCCTGCGTCAACGCTTTCCGAAGCGCCATTGTCCGGTGGCCTGTTCGCATTCACGCCGGGTGAGATCGGTCTGGCATCAACAAACTTTGAAATAGCACCATGAATAAGGCGTCGACATACGGATTGCAGTCTATTTTCGGATTGCAGGGCCGGACCGCATTGGTAACCGGGTCGAGTCGGGGCATTGGTGCAGCCATTGCCCAGGGTCTGGCTGCAGCTGGCGCTCATGTCTTTGTTCATGGCCAGTCGCATAAATCTTCTAACAGGACTGTGGCAGCGATTAGAAGTGACGGGGGTCATGCAGACCCGGTTTCGGCAGAGCTTGGAAAGCCCAATAGTGCACGCAGGCTGGTTGAACAGTGCGAGGACCAGGCAGGGCGTTTAGACATACTAATCATCAACGCATCGGCCCAAATCAATGCCCCCCTCGCACGGGTTACTCCTGAGGATCTTGATGTGCATTTCAACGTTAATTTTAGGTCAACGGTAGAAATGCTGCAGTCTTGTTTGCCGCCTATGGCAGCACGCAGATGGGGCCGCGTCGTCAGCATAGGTTCGATAAATCAGTATGCCCCCAAACCGGTAGTTACCCTCTATGCAGCAACTAAGGCTGCCCAGCACAACCTCATTCAGAGTCAGGCCCGCGAATATGCAGGCACCGGTGTGGTGCTCAACACGCTGGCGCCCGGTCTGATCGATACCGACCGCAATGTGGATAGGAAACAACAGGACCCGGAAGGCTGGAAATCCTATACAGAGCGGGTCAACTGGATGGGCCGCGCGGGAGTGCCCTCAGAAATGGTTGGTGCAGCTTTGTTCTTAGCATCCGATGCATGTAGTTTCATGACGGGTGAGACCGTCAACATAACTGGTGGCGTTTGACAATTCGGTTTTGAAAACCTGTTGCACCAATGCAGGATTGCTTTGTCAGAATAAACTACCTTGCCCGACAGCATCTTGGAAATTAACTTCTGTGACATGCCCAATCCTGTATCCTTTCGCTACTTCAAAACTAGTCCAGAGATCATCCAACTTGGCACTGTCAGACAAAACGAGCTTGAGACGGAGCGGGCTGTTTCGTAGCCTCTCCGTATGACAAAACACTCCCCATTCAGGTACTTTAAAACGAGCCCTGAGATCATCCGCTTGGCGGTGATGCTTTATGTTCGGTTTCCGCTCTCACTCCGTAACGTGGAAGGTCTTCTGCATGAGCGGGGTATTATGCTTTGTCAAAGTGAATTCACATATTTTTGGAGCGAGGAAAGAAGTCAGCGTGGATTTTTCTTACTCCATTCACGCAACACTACATAAACTCCGGTTGCAAAAATTATTGCTGAACCAAACCATGTCCATTTATCAGGAAACTGACCAAAGACTATCCAGCCGTAGGTGGTACCCCAAATTAATAATGTATAATGGATCGGTGCTAGAACTACAGTTTGCGTTAATTCGAGGGCTTTAATAACCAATATTTCAGCTAAGGCTGCCAGTGTCGCCAACGCTCCAATCAATATAAATTCGTTACTTCCAACCGGTGTGCGCCACACTAGTGGAAGTGGAATGGATAAAAGGAAGCTCGCGGTCAGCCCTGTATACGCAACCGTTGTCATTGTGAGATCGGAACTGCTCAAAATTCGCGATACTATTTGACGAAATGCATAAGCAAGCGCTGCGATCACAACCAAAAGTACTGCTGGTTGAAATGAACTAAAACCCGGTCTGATAATTATCAAACACGCAATAAAGCCGATGGCGATTGCAGTCCATCTTCGAACACCTACGCTTTCTCTCAGAACCAGGGCACCCAAAATTGTAACAAAAAAGGGTGCGACAAAGCTTACTGCTACTGCATCAGCAATAGGCACTACTGATATTGCAAATATAAACATTAGGGCTGAAGCTGCTGCTAAACAGCCTCGCAAAACCTGTAGATAAAAGTGATCGGTCTTTAGTATGACTGTCCCTTTAATTACTAACAAAACTACAATTCCCATAAACAGGCCTAATTGCCTTGACCATGCGACTTGGAGAGGGTGAAAACTTTCAGTAAGAACTTTGGCCATGGTATCCACAGCAGCAAACAAGAACATGCCTGCGGCAAAATACAAAATCCCCATAAAGCTTTTTTGGGGCAATTTTCTATTTTTCGAAGTGAATATTAGCATTATATACCGTCCGGTCATGCAGTGTTAGATGATTAACTTGCTGCGACTATAGAAACCTCTTCTGGGTCTGGTTTGCGTTCGGTGAATTCAAAATTGTAAACATCGATGCCAATATCATTGGCACAAGCAAGGTGGTAAAAAAGAAAACGATGCAAGTGGTAATTTTGGGCAAAGAGATTTGACTGCACTATCAGATTAAACTTGCCTGAAGTGGGCAGGGCTGATTCAAAGCGTTTCTGGATTACAAAATACCTCGCATTTAGCTAAATAAAACGTGAATCTAAAGTTTTCCGATTTATTGTAATCATATGAGTGTGGTTTTTGCTTTATCTTCGCGATGTGGCCCACTGTTTTGTGGACACTACCAGCATGAGGCTCAAAGCTAAAAACGCAAAATCAGAAAACTATAATTTCAAATTTGATCCCAAAGTTCTGGCCCTGTCGAACGGTTCGAATTCACAGCATAACTTACCCTTTGCAAATCCAAAACATGCTCCGCAATTGGCCTCATCAATTTA
>Ga0209193_1001502_pt1 | contig 11927 bp, 21 predicted proteins | sample COGITO_mtgs_1003_FD_185515 | JGI IMG/M metagenome (GOLD analysis project Ga0209193, IMG submission 185515) | Pelagic marine microbial communities from North Sea - COGITO_mtgs_100330 (SPAdes) (version 2) | ecosystem: Environmental > Aquatic > Marine > Epipelagic ... | reverse complement strand
CGGTACGAAAGAACTTTTGGACTTTTTGGGAATAGATAATCGGGCTAAAGTTTCCGTTAGCTAGATTATTATTACCTGATACTTTATCAAAAGCCATCTTTTTTCTCCTATTATTTATTAGTTATTATTAAAATTGATATGAGTTAACTGTTTATACGATGCGACCTTCTCTATGAGCCTTATCAATATCCGCTTCAAACTTAGAGTACTCTTCAGGTTTCATCTTTTTAATACTAGCCCAAGTCCATTGTTTTTTTTCAGTCGGTGTTTCTGATGCTTTAGTTTTAGAAACTGCTTTTGCTGCTTCTTTCTTTGCATCATAATTTACCTTCTTACTAGAAAGTCCTCTGTCGTACTTGTACAAATCTATTGCACGAGCAGCAGCATTTGGATTGTCTGTATTATCATAAAGCCATGATTGTACTGTATTGTCCTGTACAGAAGCCCAGTCATGAAAATCTCCGCTTTCACGAATCTCTTTAAAATCTGGATGCTTCTTTGCAAGGTCTACTTCTGCTCTATCTCTAGCAAGTCTGGTTTGTTGTTTTTTAATATCTAACAACTGTTCTTCCATTTCTTGTTTAGATTTTATAGTAGCTTCTGTAGTTAATTGCATAACAGAATCATACATATCAGGATAGTCTTTACGCCATTCTTCTAATTCTTCTTTAGATTTAAAGCTTGGTTTAGAGGCTACCGCTTCTTTTTCTTTCTTAAGTTTGAGAACTTCATCTTTATGGTTCGAGATTGTCTCATCGTAATGCCTTTTTAAGTCGTCATATCGCTTCTTAAATACGGCATCTTCTACTCCTACAGGGCGGTCTTCTTTAGGTTTCTTCTCGTCAGTTTCTTCCTTAGATTCCTCGGTAGCTGTTGTTTCGACTTCCTTGTCCATTAAGTTCCTACTCGGATGCTTATATGGAGTCGGAGTTGCGACATCTTCTGTTGCTTCGGAATTTTCTTCTACAACAGGAGTTTCTTTATTGTCTTGTTCCATTTATACTCCTTCGGGGTGCTGTTGGATTCAGGTCGCCCCCTATATGCAGGGCCTCTATTGAGAGGGTGGCTGCGTCATCATGCCCTGACCTGTCATAGGTGCAGGACTTTCACTTGGTTGTGAAACTGGTTGTGGTTGAGTTTGTTGTACTTTAGGTATTCTTGTTTCCATTATTACACCAAACTCAGGTCCAAAAACTTTTGACATAAAATTTCTAAATTCAGGAACATTTAATTGTGTAATTAATTGCATTTCTTGTTCACTAAGATTTTGTAAATTTTCTGAAACTTTATCTCCCACTAAATTTATTAATGGGTTATCTTTATCATCAACAGGAACAGGAGTTGTTTGAACATCTGCACCCATCATACCTTGTCTCATTTCTTCTTCCATAATTTAATTCTCCCCGTAATATAACATAGTGGTTCTAATATAAGTCTGTACGCTCTACCTAGTACATCAACTTTATTATATTTTTGTTTTCTAATATCGACTGTTCTATGTATAGCAATGTGTTCTAAAACATTCTTAATTATAATATTAGTAAAACCTTTTTGTTTTGCGTATTTAACTAAAGGTAAAAATAAAGTGTGATAACCTATTTCATACTCTTTAGATAATTTAGAACCATATGCTAACCATATTTTATTTCTAAATGAACCAAATCCATAAGATTCATTCATCATAGTACATACAATTTTACTACTTCCACCACCGCCTCCACCTCCGCTTTTAGGAGCAGGATTAGTAACAACTTTTCCACTAGTAGTTCTTATTGGATTTCCATATCTATCTGTAACTGCTCTCATAGTAGAATCGCCAGTTTGTTTTTGTGCTTCTCTATCAGAATCTTTTTTATTAGCATTAATAATATTTTGGTCTATATTTTGTCCATAACCTATTTTAGCTTTTTGTTCTTTTTCTTTTTTCTTTCTTTCTTCTCTTTCTAAAGTTTGTTGTTGTCCTAAGAAATCAGGCTGTTGTCCTGCAGGTTCTGATACTCTACTAGTTCTTCTACTATCTGTCATTAAACTTCTTTGTGCATCTGCACCCGAAGCAGCTCTGCTTCCCTCAAATTTATTCTCAAAGGCAAGAGGTGATGTTGTACCTAATGCTGAATCAACAGCCCTAATGTCTTTTCCTGTAGGTGTGACTGTCTCGCTAATTGCGCTTTGAAAAGGAACACCCTGCCCTATGGGTTTTAAGTATTCGTTTATTACCTCATCAAAGTTTAAAGTAGGTCCTGTAGCTCGTGTAGCTGTTACACCTAACGTTTGTCTTGCAGGTATCATATCATCTAATTCAGAAATTAATTTATTTTTTTCTTCTTGATTTAATCTATCAACTTGTTGTGCTGCTTCACCTTTTGTTATTATACCAGGATATAATTCTTTACCATAAGGGTTTATTTCTACTGGCCCTTCAATCATTAATTGGCCGTTAGGCGCTCTCATAATATTTCCTAAACCATCTCTTTTTTGTGTAGTAGCTAAGTTACCAGATAAAGATTCTGCAGTTAATAATCTACCAACATTAACTTTACCTTCATTATTTGTTACAAGTACATTTCTTGTATTATCTTTATTTTTAGTAACTATTATACCCTCAGTGCTACCACCTAAACTTTCTAATTTTTTATCAGCAGGACCTTTAATAAATATACTATCTAACAGAATTCCTATGCCTCCTATTTTTGATAAAGCAGTAGAATTATCTATTGTATAATTTACATCATCATCGTACGAACCATCTTGAGTTATACCTTGTTTTTGTAAAACTTTAGTAAGTTGCCCTAATGCTTGTGATGTGCTTCCTATATTTCTAGGCACATTAATATTTTCTGATGATGACCTTCCACTATCTTGTGGTTGCTCTACAGGAACACACATTTTTTGTACAGGGTCATATTTAAATCCTGGTGGACAAGGGTCAATATCAGGAGTAGTAGGTTCAAAAGGTGTAGTAGTTATTGGTTGAGTTGTAGGTGTAGATTCTTCAGTTCTACCTTCACCTGCTTTTGGAAAATCTTCTTGTCTAAATTGTGGTAACTCCCCTTGTTCTATTTCTCTTAACATACGAGGATATCCTGCTTCTTCTCCACCATATTGTACAGTAGCAGTTGGTCCTGTGTATGTAGGTAAAGAATATTGTTGGCCTGTAACAGTCATGATACCATCTGTTGTAGAATCATATACTTGTTGTTCTGTTGATGTTGACTGTACTCCTGCAGAAGGAAACATAATACCTTCTGTTGCTGTGCTATCACCATATTTTTTTAGTATATCAGATAATGCCATTTATTTTTTAAGTTGTTCCTTGAGGTTGAGTATTTGGTGCAGTAAACCCGCCTTCCCCTGGAGTTTGTGGAGTTCCGACTCCGATGTTGCCACCTCCAGACCCTTGTGTGTCTGTGTTAGCTGCTCCTGCAGGTACTTCTCCAGTATTTCCCATACCGCCTTGTTGCTGACCAAGGCCTTCAGTTTGTTGATTTCCATTCATATCTCCCATCATCTTCATAAAGATTGCAGCTTTCTCAGGGTCGTTAACTAATTGTTCAGGGTCAATGTCCATTGACTTTGCAATCTCTTTAATAATACTATGCCATTTAACAAAAGGTGCTAAGAACTGATTTGATGCTACTTGCATAAATGTCATCAATCTTTGTGACCTAACTTCTTTTGTCATTAAGGATGTAGTTCCTTGTGCTTTAATATCTAAGTCACCTTGTATATCAGGAATATCTTTATTGAATTGCATGTTCCAATGGAATAAAGTTTCTCCTAAAGGTCTTAGTAAATAATCATCTACATTTTTTATAACTGTTTTAATATTTAATGCTGCAGCACCCATTAACATTGACATGCCTGATGCTGTTCTAGTAGTAGATTGTATACCTGTTTGTCCATGTGAATAAGAAGGTATACCCGTAGACTCGTCTGCAAGTTGTCTAAATTTATCAAACATTTGCATATTTTCAGGTGCAGTATTTGGAAATCTTAAACCATGAATAGACTGTCCTGTTTGTCCACTTTGTCTTCTAAATATTTTTCCAGGAAATACAGTCATGTCTTGACCCGGTACTAACATAGTCTCATCCACATCAAATACTAAATTTCCTGCTAGTGCTAAATTATCAATAGCCATTCTTGCATGACCATTCATAATTGTTTGAGCATCGTCCATATTTTCAGGTATGCCTACACCAAAGAATTGATAAGGATTTATTTCATAAGGGCATACCATGAAGGGATTTCTCGCAGGAGTAAAAGGATTAAGAACTAATCTTAGTATATGTCCATTACATATCCATGCATTAATCTGCACTTCATCTAGCTCAGTATCAATACTTTCAGGCATTTCAATACCTGTTTCTTCTACGAAGTGTTTATCCATAACACCCCAGTATTCTAGTACTTCAAATCTATTTTTATTAAACTCTTCTTGATTTTCTCTATCATACAAGGCAGTTTCATAACTTCTTGTTTCATAGTTTGGTCCTACAGATAGACATTCTTCAATAGCACTTTTTCTAAAGAAAGGTCTATTAGATAAATCTCTTAACTGTGTTCTATTATACACATGCCTTTGTATAACATAATCAGCATCATCTATAGTTACAGCATCAGGGTCAGGATATAAATCCCAACAACTAACAGCTTCGACTCTTGGTACTAACTTAACTTTAGGAGAGTATACTCTTTCTCCGCTATCGTCTAATGCCCATTGATGTACTGATTGTTCGTAGTTAAAAGGTCCTTTTAGAACTCCTGTTCCAAGTAAACACATTTCAAATAATACATGACGCATTACTGATATTGCGTGGGATTCTTCTAACTGGTCATGGATTAACTTCTCCATGTTTTTTGCAGCTTCTTCTGCAGGTTCTATCTGAGGCATAGTTTTTAAATCAGGTGCAGCACCTTTTTCAAAACCTGCGTTCTGATACTTTTCTGCTAATCCATTTAATATTTCATTAGCAGTAGACCCCGGACTTATTTCTCTACCATCACCTTCAAAACCATAGATGTCCTCCATACGAGGACTCTTCTGCATATTTTCTGGTTTTATGTGTGCATATTTTTCTGCACCTGTTGGGTCAGTAGTTGGAAATATTCCAATAGGAAATTTACCCTGTGAGAATAAAACTTCTATTAGTTGTCCATATGCAGCTAAGACTTTAGTCTTTGTAATCTTAACAAATACTTTAGACTTTTCAGAATCACGAAAAGCCATATCAGAACTATAGATTCCTCTATAATTTCTATATGACCTTAACCATCTTTTCTCGTCATAAAGACGAGCCTGTTCTGATTCTTTTAGTCTAGATTCAATTAAAGAACCGAGATTACTATAAGACTTATCTTTTTCTTCTGATAAAGAACTTACCTCATCAGATTCAGAAGTCAAGCCACTTATATTATCGTGTGGCATTATCTATCTCTTAATAATCTCTTTCGTCTGCTAGTGAAAAGACTTTTTTATCTACAGTATTTTTTGCTTTTCTACCTGCGGTTACATCTGTTTCACTGTAATCATCTGCAGGTAAAGCTGTAGCACCCTTTACAACATTAGTTTTGGAATCGCCCTGCTTTGAGGCTTCGTTTCCATACATGTTCTCAGGTAATTCGCCTTGCTTGTATTGTTTCATTATTGCCATTTTATTTATCTCCTTTTAGTTGTTTCTGTATGTAAGGTAGTAACCAAGGGTTATCCACATATACAGTTGTTAGTCCATTCGCAAGAGTATTGCAAATTTTTTCTTCTTCTTTATCATCTAATTCTATTCCCCACTGAAACACTATTGCATGAAGTATTTCATGTATTAAAGTATTCGTATGAGATATATTATCTTCTGTTGATGATAAAGCTATCATTCCATCGGATGCAAGAAATTGTCCATTTATTTCATTACACTTTGATACGATAGAATCTAAATTTTTTATTTGGTAGTTTCTATATCCTATTTTAATATCTTTCATTTTAATCTAAATTCAAAGCCTACAACTACTCCGACATTACCTTCTACTTCATATGCGGGTGCTATAAAAAAATTATCTTTTTTAATTCTTAACATTGGTGCTATTGGTGTTCCTGTATAACCTGTGACTAAACCATACTCTATTTCTAAATTATTATATTTATATACTTTACCAACATAAGAACTTAAACTATACTCACTATTATAATAAGCCCCTAGTATAGTATTATCTATTGTACATCTAGCATGTGGATGTATAGAATTATATTCATTTTCTAAACCAACATGCATTGATAATGCTACAAGTAAAGATAAACAACTCAATACCCAAAAACTTTATCGGCAGGTTTGAAATCTCTTGTTTGTCCTACACCAAAATCGTGAAACTTTTTTGACACAGGGTGTATGGGTCTACTCATACAGCCATACCTTAGTGCATCATAAGCATGGTCTTCTGCATGTGTATCTACATCCTCTGGATTATTTTTATCAACTGGTAGCATAGGCATTGTTCTAACTAAATTAATACAGTTATCGAACATAAATAAAGATGGATATCCTGTTTCTTCATCTGGCCTTAGTCTTTTATGTAATTCTAATTTACCTGCTACTCTACTTCGAGGACTTCTATCTGAAGGTCTCCAACGACAGCCTTCTTGTATCATAGTTTCTGCAATACTAGGTCCTATATCTCCTCGTCTTGCCCATGTAGAACTATCAAGAACTCCATATCGAATATACTCACCTTGTTCTGCTTCTAAAACTTTTCTAGCAAAAATATCTGCTGTTATTTTTTGTGTATATAATTCTCTATAGACAAATATATTATTATCAAAATCTATTGCAAACCATAGACAACAAGCAGGTGAACTATATCCCCAGTCTGCTGCTCTAAATCTCATCCAGTTTCTAGGAATATCAAAAGGTTTAACAACATGTAACTGTTTATTAAACTCTGGAAAAGATGAATCTTCAAATGCTTCCCAATTACCATCTAAAAATTGTTTTCTTTGTACTTCAGGTAATGATGCTAACATTGCGTAGTAATCATCTGTTTGCATCAAGTAAGGATTGTCTTGAAGTTTAGCGGGAATAAATCTTCTAGATATTTTCTTTACACCATTAGGTGTTTTAATTTCTATATCAAACTTTGTATTTGGTGTGGCAGGGTCAACAAACATATCTTTAACCCACTGCGAACCTACGTTTCCAGGATTACCTGTAGCTCTCATATAAACAGGAATCTCGGGGTCTACACTTCGTAAAGAGGACCGAAGAAAATTATAAATATCTTCGGTAGGGTATTGCGGTAATTCGTCTATGCCTATCCAAGTATACGATTGTCCTTGGTAGCGAAGAGCATCAGTTAAGTTTTCCGCATATCCAAATTCTATTCTAGCACCTGAAGGAAACTTCCATTCTTTTTCTTGCTCTCTCCATTTAGCACCGGGATAAGCTTTTGAATATAATTGTTGTGAGTGATTAATTAAATCTCTCAACTCAGGCATTGTCCGTCTAATTAATAATGCTCTGTGTTTTTGTTTGTGGCAATAACGTAGTGGGTCAACCAACATTGCGTAAGATTTACCACCGCCTCTTGCTCCGCCATAAAATACTTCTCTTTCTGAGGATGCTAAAAATTCTGTCTGCGGTCCGTCATTAGGTTCAAAGATTATATCTTTATCTTTTAATGCAGCTTGGATATTAGGAGAAGCTTCCTCAATTTTATTTTCTTCAATGATTTGCTTTTTGCCATCAAATACTTCGTCAAGGTCTTTGAGTTTGTTTTTAGTAGCCCAAAAGTTTTTTTGTGCCTTTTCCAATTCATGCTTTTTTTCACGAAGCATATCTTGTGCCGATTTTCTAGCCTTCTTCTCTTTAATTGTAAGAGGAGCATTAAGACTACTTCTTCTTCTTCTACCACTATTTTTAGGTTTAGGTTCTTCTACCACCCTTTGTGTATTACTCTCTTTAAAACTTCTCTTAATCCCATACCTGTAATTTTTCTACCTGTATGATGAGATAGCCATTCTGCAGTTTCTTTATAGCTACAGTTATTGTCTATAAAACTTTTTGCTTTATCTATCATTTCCATATGTTCGGGAATCTGAACTAAAAGTTTTTCATCTTCCTGTGAAACTTTATAACCTAAAGGTATAACTCTACCTTTTCTTTCTCTTGTTACTGTCTCTTCAGACATTTTCTTTTGGAGGTAAAATAAAAATACCATGTGCTACTTTCGCATTGATATCTACTTTTTCTCTTTTAGCTAATCCTACTCTATCTAATATTTGTTTGGCTGCTTCCATTCGTATTGACGCACCAGGAGTAGAACCATCTTCTTGTAAAGCATTTACCATACCCATACTAGCTCTAGGTGCAAAGGCCGCTAATAGTTTTTCAGCCCTATCAATTATTTCATCTTTCAAAGATTTTAAAGGTTGATGGTAATCTGCGTAACCTGCAATTTCACCTGCTAATTTTGGGTCGCCTTGTGCTTCCCCAAATAAAGCTTCTAGAAAAGTTTGTTGCTTTTCAGTTATATCTAATTCTTTTTTATCATTATCAGGAACTAACATTTCTTACCTTCTGTAGATGTTTTTCTGTTTTTTCTTGTAACCATTCTGGAGTTTTTCTAATACCTGCTTTTTCTTCTGCTTGTCTTTCTTTCATTCCTTGTCTAGCTGTATGAATCATTTGGTCTCTTGTACTATGCTCTGACCTTTCAATAAAAGAGAGTCTGGGTGCAGTTATCACCATCTCTATATTTTTGTTTCTGAGCGGCTTTGTCCTATCCTGTAAGGATAGATACTCATCCCAGACTTCTCCAGTCTTCTTATTTTTATAAGAATATATTGGCACTATAAGTTTTAATCTTTTTTAAATTCTATTTGTGTTACTGTTTCTTCGCCTACGTTTGCTTTAAAAACATTACCAGATAATTTAACCTCTGGTTCCTTTAACATTCTTTTGGCTTTTAGGAGGAGACTTCTTCGAGCCTGACTTACCTGCCCATAAAACTTTGTTTGCCCAGTACGCAGCACTTGTTGGACCTTTTTTAATATTAGCACCATGCCTTGCTTTGAAAGATTTCCTAGCTTCTGGGGAATAGTTGTGACCCATAGAAGAGTCACCGAAGCGAATAAGTCGGGGCTTCCCACCTTCGAGTATACCGACTTTACCTTTCTTACCACCTTCAGTGGTCCTGACTGCATTATTGAATTTTTTAAGTCCATGCTTTTTAAGAAAGTTTTTTCTTTTTTCCGTTTCGCTTAGTGCCATTTTTTTTAGCCTTTAATTTCCCTACAGCAATCATTACTACTGTTTTATCTTTTGGTTTTTTTGTTTTTGTCCCGTATGACATTGTTTACCTTATATATGAATCTAATTTATTATTATTTTTTATTCTAGGGTTTTTAGTTTTATCAGGTGTTTCAATAGGTTTTTTTTCTTTATTAAAGTTTTTTTCTTTATATCCTATATATCCAGTTATAGCAGTTGCTGCTGTACCAACTCCTCCATAAAATTTTAACATACTTTTTTGTGTATCTTTAGCTTCTTTACTAGCTCCAGATTTTTTTAATATATTTTTATATGTTTTAGATTTTAATGTTTTATCAACAGCTTCTCTACCATATTTTTTTATGGCTTTTTTCATACTGTTTGTCAATAGAAATCTTGATACTACTGCTACTGCTGCTATTATAGGTGGTGCCATTATGATTTGCTTTTTTGTTTTTTCATAGACTTACTAATAGCTTTAGCTACAGTTGCTTCATAAGATGATACTTTACCATCATTATCTCTGTCTGCTTTTTTAACATCAAAGTCATAAGTCCGATTGTTTCGATTATCGGACTTATCATTAAATTTCATTTTATTATTGTTCATTTTAATATCCAAGCTATTATTACAATAGCTGCAACGATAGCCGCAATCTTAACATTTTTATTAAGACCCGTCCATTTAGTCCATACTTTATCAATCATTATGATACCCTCCTGTATGCTCTAGTTTTTTTTGCAATGCTCTTCGGTTGCTTCACAAACTGTTTGCCCTGCTTTGTTCCTTGGCGTTTTGCTTTTGTCGTGGCCGCATATTCCGCAGATGTCAGGCTTTTGATAGCCTTCTCTGGTAGATACCTTTCTCCTGTCTTGGAAGAAGGCTTTCCAGACTTCGTTCTCCACTTTTGTTTCGACCATGATTTAAGACTTCTTTGTGATTTTGCTAATGCCATTACTTTCCTTGTCCACGATATTTTTTATAACTTCTACGTTTATGTTTATTCATGGATGACATTTTAACTTTACCATTACCTATGCTTGTTCTTTTTGGTACAAAGTTTATATTTGTAACTTCTGTTTGTCTTCTTTGCATTATTTATTTTCTTTTAGGTTGTAAAAGTAATTGGTGTCATCCCCTGCTGTCCATTTACTTTCTGTTTCAACATTATACTCTATTGTTGATACTTTAAAATCTGGTGTCTTTAATTCTGAAGGTGTCAATGATTTATCATAAAACAAACATCTGTTATTTGGTTGTGCGGCAAAATGTTTATTATCTAATCCTAGAATGTTAAACGACTTATGTTCTTCTGGTATTTCTGAATATCCTGTATTCAATGTATTATCATCGGAATGACAGTTATCTATGGTAAATAGATATTCTCCTAAGTGCCATTGTTTAGAAGGTGCTAGATATTTTGCTTTACATCCTGCAATACTCGCTTTTGTTATGACTGTCATGTGATAACTAAAAGCATCCCATAGTTCTAGTTCTTCTAGAGGTAGGTCTAAGTCTGTAGGTTCTGATACAAATGCAGAAATAGGAAGCTTATCGTATAATGCCCCATACTCGGGTAAGTATGTTTCAAAATACAATGCTCTTCCTTGAATAGATTTGCAAGTAACCCATACTCCCTCTACAAATTCACCATGACCTTTTTGATGGTCGTAGAGATATTGTTTTTTTACAAAAACTTTAGTAGGTGGTAGGTTAGCTACGAGAAATGTCATCTATATTTATTTTAAACTTTGGAATCTTTTTTATAAAATCTCTTCTGAGTCTAATATTCAGCATTTTATTCAAACATTTATTATTATAAAAGTTTTTTAACTGGTATATTAACTCCATTAGCTTTGCATCAGACTTATTGTGGCTGATAAACAAAACATCTTTATCAATAATCTTTAAATCGGTAGTATTAGAGCCGAAGTAGTTATCAAAGTGTACCCCTGACTTGGATGTAACACCTATGTAGAACTCCCCTGTCTCATAATTGGTCTTATAAACTTTGTATAAGGGCTTCTTAGGAATCTTTATTTTTACTTTTCTTACTTAATCCTGCTTTAGAATTATCTTTTGTTATTGTAGGACTACCTTTAGGCTTTCCTACTTCTTGTTCTTTGTAATATTTTTTTGCATTGTTTACTAAATACTGTGCTAATTTCGGATTCATCCCTTTTATGTTCTTAAGTTTAGAACCTAGGTTATTTATCATAAATTCTGTAGTAGGTTTTACGCCTTTTTTAAATCCTGTTTTTGTTTTTGGTCCTGTCTTTGTACTGATTGCCATTATTTATATCCTCCACCCGCCTTTTTGTAGGCTAATGCTGTCATTTGTGCTTTCCTCGCACTCCACTGGCCGGGTTTTCCACCTTTTGAACCAGATTTAATACGATTAAAGATAGCCTTACGCATGGTAGGCTTTGTATAGTTCCCTGCTTTGTTGACTGTTGACTTTGATTTCATTAATTGTTATAGGCTATTCATCGTAATGCCCTGTTTATGTATGTATATGAGTGTGGCTTATTGATTTTTACAGCCTATACCTCTATTATAAAGGATTACAGGGATTTGTCAAGTACTTTTTAATGTTTTTTTTATTTTTTTCCAATAAATTCTGCAGTTAAAACAATATTAGTATATGTTTACATTGTGTTACATATATTA
>Ga0209193_1001500_pt1 | contig 11935 bp, 9 predicted proteins | sample COGITO_mtgs_1003_FD_185515 | JGI IMG/M metagenome (GOLD analysis project Ga0209193, IMG submission 185515) | Pelagic marine microbial communities from North Sea - COGITO_mtgs_100330 (SPAdes) (version 2) | ecosystem: Environmental > Aquatic > Marine > Epipelagic ... | reverse complement strand
GGCTGGGGCGCTGGTATTCATCAATTCTGTCGAATCGGCACACACGCAATGGTTGGTGCGACTTCGAAGGTGGTGCAAGACGTACCACCGTATGTGATCAGTGATGGAAATCCAGCAGTTGCGCGCACCATTAATAAGGTCGGACTCGAACGTGCTGGTTATAGTAAGGAAGATATTTCTTTAGCGCGCCGCATGTTTAAAGCGTTTTTTAAAGACGGCCTGAACCGCAGTCAGGCAGTCGAGTGGTTGCGCGCCAATGAAGATATTGAGCATCGTGTGGTGAAGACCTTCTTGGACTTTACTGCAGATAGTCAGCGCGGCTTAGGTTGAGAACTTTGCCAGCAGACTGGTCTCGATTCTAGCTAGTATTCTGTATCGTCCCTAATTCACGCGCGATTTAATGCGCTCAGCGCCTAGTACTATATTTGATGAGGTCGTTTTTTGAGAGCTGAGATTTGGGTACAAAAAAGCTTCGTCTGGTTAAGGACGAAGCTGATTTAAAAAAGGCGCCAGTTTGGCTTACTGGTCGTCGAGTACTTCGGCTGCTGCATCTTCGCTGATACCGCGAGCGACTAATTCGCTGACGAGTGCATTGGAGCTGACATACGATGCGTAACGTTGCAGGAAGCTGCGTGCTTGCACTAAGTTTTCGTCCTCCGATGTGATTTCTGGGACGCTTTTCTCTTCGACATAGACGAAGGTGCCGATGGCACCGCTAGTTAACATTGGCGAGATTTCTCCGGCGCTCATACTTTGTGCTTTTTGCAGGGCAGCTTGATTAAATGTGCGAGGTGCCTCACCAATTTTGAAGGTTTCGTTCTGGGTGACTTTAAGGTCAAGTGCTTCCGCAGCTTCGGTGAAGGTGCTGCCTTCGGTGATTTTGGTTTTGAGCGCTGCTTCCAAGCGCTCGCCATTTTCGTTGAAGAGGCGGCGTTTTTCTTCGGCAGTGTAGTCGGCAGTGACAGCTGCTTCGACCGTTTCGAAGGCTGGAATCTCTGGCGCGATACGACCTATGTAGATTAGCACACCGAAGCCTCCGTCAATCGCATAGGCGTCTGAGAAGTAGCGACTCTTGGAAAGTGCGAACGCCGATTCGAGCATCTCGGTCGATAGCGCACGTCTAGAAGCACCTTCAGCGGTGTAAGGCGCGATCTCTTTGAGTGTCAGGTCAGACTCGTTGAGCAATTTGTTGAAGGCGGCGGAGTCTAGTTCTATATTGTCACGGTAAAGTGCGTAGGCGAAGGTCTGTGCGGCTTCGTTAGCCAAGCGCTGTGCGGCTTCGGTTGCCAGGTCGGCCGCAACCGCATCGCGTACATCCTCAAAGGTGACGGCAGGTGTCTCTGCAGTGGGGTCTTCAGCTTTTGGTTGAGTGGCCTCGTAGGCTGCGATGAAGCGCGCGCGGTTAGCAATAAAGTGTGGGCGTAGATCAGACTCTTCAGCTTCGATGACTTGGCCGGCATAGTTGGCTGTGGAAAAAGTGATGTAACTGGCTTTGATCCGCTCGGCAATTTCGTAGCGACTGTTGTTGGCGGTGTAGTATGCCTTCAGCGCTTCCTCGGTGGGTGTGACTTCTGGAGTGAATGCAGCATAGCTGATCTCGGCAGTCGCCAGTTTAAGGGATGTTTCATTGCGCTGTGTTTGTGCCAGTGCTTCGGAAGGCAGAAAGTAGCCTGGACCGGAAAGGGCACTCCCGATTTGATCGATACGATAGTCTTCTTCGAGAACGACAGCGAAAAGACCTTGCGGCATACGCGGGTTGGATTCGAGGTTGTCTACGAAGCTGGTGTAGGCATCGCGGCTAAATTGGTCATCAGCGCCCTTGAAGGCAGCTTTGGTCATAATGTAGCTTTCAAGTGTCTTCTGGTCGGGTGCAGGCACGCCGATCTCTTCGGCCAAGTACAGCAGCGCGATACGGCTAGTCAGTTGCGACTGGAATTGTTGTTCGTTCTGGATCGGACGACCTGTGTTGAGAATCGCACTCAGCGAAACTTTTTCACTGATGATGCCCATTTCGTGAGGTGAATTCAGGTCGTAACCATAGAAGTTTTGCTCGCGGTAAGCGCTTTGGTCGGATGTGCAGCCCGGTGTGTTACCAATCGTGAAAACGAAGGCGACGATGATAACCGACAAAAGAGAGAGGAATATCCAGCGGCCGTGGCGGATGAGGTGGTTTTGGATCCAAGAAATCATGACAAAGGAAATAAGAAAACGGGGAGGTTAGATGCAGTTTATGACCTGTCAATCCCTTGCTTACATGTATGTCAACGGATTCGTGACAGATTGGATTTGTGTGACTAGCGACTGATTAGATCACGGATCGTGAGTGTGGCCTTGGGACAGTCCTTCAAACTGATGATTTCTTCTAAATAAGTGTGCAGTTCGGGTGTGTGCTGCACGACCAGTTCGGCACCATCATTGTTGCCGTAAGATTGGAATGTCTGCTTAAATGCACCGAGGGTAATAGATTCAAGCGGGTGTCCTGGTTGGTAGGCATGGTCGCGTTCGTCTTCCATTGATTTGATGGCGACTGGGGTGAGGTAGCCGAGTTCGCACAGACGGTTGATACTTGAATTCAATATGTGGTTGGGCACACGAAGCTGTTTATGGAGTTCGCTAGCGCGTGTAGGGGAGCCTCCGCCTTGAAAGCGCTTACCGACAATAATTAGTACGGCCAGAGAAATAATCTCTTGAGTGTGTTCGCTGGTTTTCTGCCAGGCATTCTCATTGGTCAGATAATCGGCGTTTTGCACTGCGTAGGTTATCTGACCTCCAAATAGAATGAGTAACCAAAAGACGTAGAGCCCAAGCATGAGCACGACGATGATGCCGACTGAGCCGTAGAGGCTGCGGGTATCGACCACACGCTGCACATATAAAAATGAGAGCAAATTATAAAGCTGGAGCAATATGACGACTAGAGTTGCTCCGGTGAAGGCTGCCTTCCAATTGACTTGTATATTGGGGATAAAACGGAAGAAGACCGCCAGCAGTGTAGTAATTAGAATAAAAGCAATGATCGGGCTCAAAAAGAGGGCAAGGGATAGAAATTCGCCGCCGAAGGGCAGATACTCCATTAATTGTGCGATTTTTGTGACCGTGACCAAGGTGAGCGCTGCCGCGCCCATGACTGCTCCGAGGCTGATAAAAGTCCAATACACCACGATGCGCTCACCGATTTTACGACCTTGATCGACGCCCCAGAGTGAGTTGAACGAGGCTTCAATCGAGGAAAGTACTTGGATGCCGATCACGAACAACATGAGCGATCCGACGACGCCGACGGTGCCGGACTGTGCCGCGTCGATAAAGCTATTGATCATCTCGGTAATTTCAGGGGCTAACTCAGCGTTATCAATATCATCATCGTTGGTATCGATCGAGAGTTGAGGTGCAGCGTAGGTGATCGCAGTTTCGATCCATTCCACCGCACGATTTTCGGCGGGTGATTCGCCATTACTCGGATTCGCTGGAGATTGGTCGATCAGGAAGCTGGAAACCATAATACCCAGTGCGATGAGCGGGCCAATGCCGATTAGTGAATAAAAAGTTAACGCAGCCGATTGCACTGTTAGTTTATTTCGGCGGAGCCCTTGAAATGTGAGCGTGAGGATGCGCAGTAAAAGGTAGAAGCGAGCGCGAGCTGTTTGACGGCCGAGGTGCTCTAGCTCCCAAATATCTTTGTCCATCAGGTCGCGGATGCGCGACAATTGCTTGCGAATACGCACCGACCAGGTGGCCTCTATTGGCTCAGGCGCGGCGTGTTCTTTGTTTGTCAAAATAATTAGCTACTAATTTTATTTAGTCGGTATCAGCTCGAAATACATGCTATCGAAAAACCCTGCGAAGTGGCCGATAATGGCTAAATAGGCAAGGATCGCGTGGCCGCCGATACCAAGAGCCACGGCCACGAGCATCGTCGAGAAACTTTGTGCGATGGTTGCGTAAAAAATCCCAAAACCACCCGCAGCGGATGCGATTAAGATGATCGGGTCGCCGAGTGCCCAACCGACATAAATGCCAAAGCCAAGGGTGAGCATGGCGCGGCCACGTAGCAGTGGATAGACCTCAGTGACGGCGAGGAACAAGAGCGCTGCCATAATGAAGTCAAAAAGTCCGACAATCACGAATGGGTAATTGAAGATCGTGCTGAATTTTTCTGCTGAGATAGCTTCATTGATGACCGAGGAATGTGGTGCGAGGAGGGCGACTGCCGAGAGCATTATCATCACTCCGAGACTACTTGATGAGAGTGCCGCGGCTTTTTGAAAGCTTTCTTCTTTCTTTTTTAAGTGACTTGTCTCCTCCGAATCGCATTCGGCTGCTGCAAGCATGTCTGTGACTTTAATCCCGCCTTGCTCAGCTGGATTATTTTCGACCTTGGTGGATGTTTCTTCTGGCAGATTAATTTTAAGCGAGAGTTTTTCGTTTTCGGGGAAAACTTCTGCTTTGAGTTGCTGGTTTAGACCAATAGGAGTCCACTCTTCTTTGCTTTCGTCATAGTGGAGGGTGTTCTCTGTAATTTGGCCCGCTTCAGCTAAGGTCAAAAGTTGTGAAGCTTCGAAGGGGCCACGAGATTCTTCGCGGTCGGGTGTGCGGATGTAGTAGTCTGCCATGATTTGGAGTGGTGCGACTTTACTGCTGAGCTTAGCTCTGCAATTTTGGAACGACATATAAATAGTCATTCAAACGCCCCTCCAGCAAGAGAAAATAAATGATTCTCGAATGCGCGCTAATTTTAAGATGACGTGAAACAAAGAAGGCTCATCGTCATTTCGTGTCGAAGGAATCCTTAATGGTGGCCTGCCCGCGCTCCTTTAGGCCTTTCCTTGGTCTCGATGATGAGCCGAAAAAAGCCCTTCGGCGAACCGAAGGGCTTTTGAACTTAAATGTGACTGATTCGACCGAGACTACTGCTTCGCCTTGAGTGCTGCTTGTGCAGCTGAGAGGCGAGCAACTGGTACGCGAGGGGGCGAGCAGCTAACATAGTCGAGGCCGACATTGTGGAAGAACTCGATGGAAGCTGGATCGCCACCATGCTCGCCGCAAACGCCGAGCTTCAAGTTCTTCTTAGTCTTACGACCCTTTTGCGCACCGATTTCAACGAGTTGGCCAACGCCCCCCGCATCGATGGATGCGAATGGGTTTTGTGGAAGGATATCGAGATCCTTATAATTGCCAAGGAATGTGCCTGCATCATCACGGCTCATGCCGAGACCAGTCTGAGTCAGGTCATTGGTTCCGAAACTGAAGAATTCTGCAGTTTCAGCAATCTCATCAGCGGTCAAAGCGCCGCGAGGGACTTCGATCATTGTGCCGACGAGGTATTTGAACTTAATGCCCTTCTTCTCCATGACTTCAGCCGCTACGCGGTGAACCACTGCGACTTGATTTTTGAGCTCATCAGCGAAGCCGACGAGAGGAATCATGACTTCAGGAATCACCTTGATTGGCTTCTTGAGCTTGTAGCAAGCTGCAGCAGCTTCGAATATCGCACGGGATTGCATCTCGGTGATTTCCGGATAGGAAATGCCAAGACGGCAACCACGGTGGCCAAGCATTGGGTTGGATTCGTGGAGTGCGTGCACGCGGTTTGAGATCACGTCAACATTTACGCCGAGGGAATTCGCAAGCTCACGCTTGGAGGATTCGTCGTGAGGGAGGAACTCGTGCAGAGGTGGGTCAAGTAGCCGAACTGTGACAGGAAGGCCACCCATTGCCTTGAAGAGACCTGAGAAGTCCTTGCGTTGGAATGGAAGAAGCTTCTTGAGTGCTGCACGGCGCTCTTTTTCGTCAGTTGCAAGAATCATCTGGCGCATGAATGTGATGCGATCACCTTCGAAGAACATGTGTTCTGTGCGGCAAAGTCCGATACCTTGAGCGCCGTAAGCGATCGCGGAAATGGCTTGCTCAGGAGAGTCAGCATTTGTGCGAACGCCCATCTTGCGATGTTTGTCAGCCCACTTCATCACTTGGGCATACATTTGGAATGTATAGCTGTCTTTGGCTTTCAACTTGCCGTTGAGCACTTGGTCAACTTCAGAGGGAGCGGTTGCAACTGCACCAGCGAAGATTTCACCAGTTGTGCCATCGATAGAAATATCGTCGCCGTTCCTGAATACTTTGTTGCCGATTTTGAGTGTTTCAGCACCGTAGTTGATGATAACTGCAGACGCGCCACAGACGCAGACCTTGTTCATCTGACGAGCAACCAGTGCTGCATGAGAAGAAACACCGCCACGAGAGGTAAGAATACCATCCGCTGCGATCATGCCTCGAAGGTCTTCTGGAGTTGTTTCAACACGGCAAAGGATTGCGCGACCACCTTGAGCAGCAACTGCTTCAGCTTCTGGGGCGGTAAAGCAGATCTTACCAGAGGCAGCACCTGGACCAGCTGGAAGACCAGTTGTCAGGACTTTTGCCTTCTTCACTGCAACTGGGTCGAAGACCGCAACTAGCAGGGAAGAGATCGAGTCCGCAGGGATCTTAAGTAGTGCAGTCTTTTGATCGATCAGCCTTTCTTTAACCAGCTCAACTGCGATACGAACTGCCGCGAGGCCAGTGCGCTTGCCATTACGAGTCTGCAGCATCCATAGTTTACCGTCTTCAACGGTAAACTCGAAGTCTTGCATGTCTTTGAAGTGCTTTTCGAGTTTTTTACGAACGACTTCGAGGTCAGCGTGCGCGTGTGGCATTTCGTCCTTGAGCTGTGCAATCGGATTAGGAGTTCGAATACCTGCCACAACGTCTTCGCCTTGAGCATTGATGAGATATTCGCCGTAGAAGACTTTCTCACCATTTGCAGGGTCACGTGTGAAAGCAACACCAGTTGCGCAACTGTCACCCATATTACCAAAGACCATCGCCTGAACGTTAACAGCGGTGCCCCATGCTGCTGGGATGCCGTATTTCTGGCGGTAGAGTGTCGCGCGCTCATTCTGCCATGAGTTGAACACGGCGCTGACGGAACCCCAGAGTTGCTCGTAAGCATCTTGTGGGAAAGCGGTGCCAGTACGTTGTTTGATGACTGCTTTGTAGCGCTTGATCAGCTCTTTGAGGTCAGCAGCTGTAAGCTCATTGTCGAGTTCAACACCAGCTTCGCTGCGGACCTTCTCGAGGATCGCTTCGAATGGGCAGTGGTCGTTTTCGTTGATCGCTTGAACGCCCATGACGACATCGCCATACATTTGGATGAAGCGACGATAGCAATCGTAAGCGAATGCTGGGTTGCCAGATTCTTTAGCGAGTGCCTTAACTGTCTTGTCGTTGAGACCAAGGTTCAGAATGGTATCCATCATGCCAGGCATGGACTCGCGAGCGCCGGAGCGAACGGAGAGAAGGAGCGGGTTCTTTTCCGCGCCGAGCTTTTTGCCAACTTCCTTTTCGATCACAGCAACCGAAGCTTTCACTTCAGCTGCGAGTGTCTTAGGATATTTGCGACCGTTGTCGTAAAAGTAAGAGCAGACCTCGGTGGTGATTGTGAAGCCTGGCGGCACAGGCAGACCAATGCGGGCCATCTCAGCGAGATTGGCACCCTTACCACCCAGAAGTTCCCTGAGTTTGGAGCTACCATCAGTTTTTTGACCGAAGTCGTAGCTGTATTTAATTGCCTTCGCGACTGTGCGCTTGGCTACTTTTTTTGTGACTTTTTTTGCTTTTTTAGCTGGCATAAGAAACGACCTAATTTGGATCGAGTTGATTGCTGAGATAATTCATTTTTGAATCTTCTCAGCAGGCGGAAATCGTGTAGCAAATGAATTTCGCCATGTCTGTCAATGGATTAGAAGCCGAGCCATCGGTCTGATTGAGTGATTTATTTATTCGGCGCATTTTCAGTGTTGCGGTTACACTGTGGTGTTATTCAAAAGTATGTTATATTTATGACGGAATATCCAAACAGTGACGAAGACGATTTTTCAAACAGTGGCGAAGATGAGTTTTCAAACAGTGGCGAAGATGAGTTTAATTGGGATGATGAGTTAGAGCCAGATTCGGAAGAGAGCGGAATGTCCTTCTTGGAGCATCTGGAGGATTTCCGTTGGACGGTCGGCCGTAGTATTTTAGCGTTTCTTCTCGGTGTAGTCATCGTTGGTTGTTTAATGCCTTACGTTGGTGCATTTCTACAGATGCCTTTGATTGAGGCTTATGGGTCGGCAGAATTGGTCGGAGAGAAATTGATTACGTATAAGCCGATGGGTGTCTTTTCGGTTTTTATTCAGATTGCGTTGTTAGGGGGCTTAGTGCTGTCGATGCCTTTTGTTCTGTATTTTATGGCGTGCTTCATTGCTCCGGGGTTGACGGATCGAGAGCGTAAAGTGGTGCGTCCCGCTTGTTTCGCTGCATTTGTCTTATTCCTTTCAGGGGTGGCGGTCGCATTTTATGGGATTCTACCGCTTACGTTGGCTTTCTCAGTTAAGTTCAACCAAGTGATGGGCTTTCAGGTGCTGTTGGCCGCGTCGGAATATTATAGCATGGTCGTCTGGTTTTCCTTGGCGACGGGCGCGATCTTTCAATTTCCGCTAATTATAGTAATCTTAATCTTCATACAAGTGTTAGCGGTTGAGAAGCTGAAGGCGATTCGTCGGGCGGTTTTCGTCGGGACGATGATCTTTGCGGCGCTGCTAACTCCTGGAGGTGACTTTTTATCTTTGCCGCTGACGACAGGAATTCTATATGGACTCTACGAACTGGCTATTTTGGTCGGTACGCATATTGAGAAGAAACGCCGTGCAGCTGAATTAGCAGAGCTTGAGGCCGAGGAATAATCGCTCTGTCCCGCATTGTCGAGGAGCCGCCCACTTGGAGCATTACATGGCCGCCTCCTAAGATGGGCAAGGCCACGGCTCCGTGGTGACGGCAACCGGTAAGTTCAGAGGCAATGCGGACGACGCGGAGGTCGTCCCTCCTAGTGATTCGATTTCTCATGCTCGCCGCTAGGTCTGCTGACTGCCGCCTTTGGTAGAGTCTCAAATAAATGCCTTCTCTGGTATTGCGCCAGCGCAGGCACATAAAAAAGGCCACATTCTGTGTGCAGGATGCGGCCTTGTCTGAAAATTATCTAGAGCTTAATCTACTTACCTTCTTTGTTGCGCTTACGCTGATCGACCAAGACGAGCATAAACATGTGGCACGCAAGCCAGAAGGTTGCACTGATCGGGATCGCGGTGAAGCAAGCCTGTAGCTGTGCAACTGTAGGGTCAGTTGAGAAAGTAAATGGGCGCAATAGAAACGACATTAGGATGAAGACTCCAAGAGTGAGGATCGCTCCAAGAGCAATGTGGCCTTTAGTGAGTAGTTTTTGGTAAGGTACGTTTTCCATTTGTGCGCATCAGAAAATGCAGTCAGGGGCGACTGTCAAAGCGAATTTTATCAATTATATAAGGAGACGCCATCAGATCCAGTGGCTTTTTCTGGCTCTAGAGCCGTTTCTGTTGAATTTATCGCTTGAACTCGGGTGCTCACTGCGCAATTTAGCAAGCTTTTCTAATTCCCATCCGCGATATTTTATGAGCGCATTATTCATTAGCCTTCTCACTCTAGTTCTTATTCTTATTTCTGCTTTCGTCATCTTGCTGGTCTTGATGCAACGCACTAGCCAGAGCGGAGGTATGGGAGCGGCGCTTGGAGGTGGTGCAGCTGAGTCGGCATTTGGTTCGGATACCAGCAGTATACTGATTAAGGGCACTATTTATGGTATTATTGCTTTCTTCTTAGTGGCATTGGGCTTGTTTCTTATGTATCAATCTGAGGCTTCCAATCGTACACAGATCGTCAGTGCGGGTGAATTAATTAGCGCTGAAGAGCTGGCCCCGGCCACTGAGTCTGTTGTAGCTGAGAATGAAGAGTCTGCCGTTGAGGGTACAGGTGGCGCTGTGGTTGAAGATGTTGTTGCTGTCGTCGAAGACGCAGCGGGAGCAATTGAAACGATGGTCGAGTCTGTTGAAGTGGTTACTCCAGCTGTTGACGCAGAGGCGTCGACGACTGAGACTGTGCCAACTTCAAATTAATGCATTCCATCAAGACATCTAAAATTTCCTTTAGACGCAGGTCAGCTGTTCTCGGTTTTACCGCAGCTGGCCTTTTCTATGCCTGGTTGCCTAGTGTCTCTCATGCCCAGCGAGCTGGAGATAGTGCACCGCGACCATCCATTATGGAGAAGATTGATGCAGAGGAGGGAGCCAAGCGCATCGCGTCTTTTCGAGCGCAACGCTTGAATGGTGATTTTTGTTTTAAGTTTCAGTTAGAGCATAAACCGAGAGGGAGCAGTAGAACTGTCAGATATAATGGCGTCATGTTTGGTTCTTGGAATGAGCGTGGACCTGTCAGCCGGTTTCAATTATATCCAGAACCGGTGAAGCGGGGTGAGACCGTTGAGGTTTCTCCAATTGATTTGATTGTGCAAAACGGGATTTCGCCTGAAGTATGGATACGTCATGGCGCTGACGCACCATTTGCGCGCATTGAAGATGGGGCGTTGTTTGAGCCTATCTTTGATGGTGTGATTTATACCCCCTTTGATTTGCAAATGCCATTCATCTATTGGGATGACTATACATATAAGGGGCCCGCGAATATCTTGAGCCGCATTGGGCAGCGTTTTCTTATGAAGCCACCTCAAGGCTCATTGTCTGCTCGGCATGGAATCTCGGGCGTGCAGATCGCTTTAGACGATATGTATTATGGGTTACTTGGAGTTAAAGTTTTTGGTGTGGATGGTGAGCCACGTTCGGAGTTCACGCTAAGAAGCTTTCAGAAAGTGCAGGGTCAGTATATTGTAAAAGAAATCGTATTGTCTGATGTCGACCGTGGTAAAGTCCAAGGCTCCACTGGTTTTAAAGTTAAGGAAGCAAGCGTTGGTTTAATTTTCGATGCCGCGGTTTTTAATCGCGAATGTGACACGAATGTCCCAGAGATTTCTGCGGCACTTTTTGATGTGCTGTAAGTTTAATGTGACTAATTTTTTACGAGGATATTTCTATAAATCTATTGTATTGACATTGTTGTTACACTTTGCATTTTCGCTCGTGTCGCATGCGACGCAATTATGAGTAGCGGAACTACTAGTCCCTTAACTTTCGACCTCCAACAAGAACTGCTTGATAAGCTCAAGCAGCTACAAAAGAAAGTCGGAGCACGCTCACTTAGCGAAGTTGTTCGCTATGCCGTGAGTGTTTTTGATTCTTCAGATATTAATCTGAAAATATCTCCTCATCGCCAGATCTCCGTACGTTTATCTTCAGAGCTTCGTCAGCGACTTACCCGCTTGAGCAAACAGAAGAAGGTGAGCGTGGGTGAATTGTTGCGAGCAGCGCTCGAGTCTCTACCAGCCGAATTATCGGATTTTAACCCCCAACAAACTATGCCTAAGAAAAAAACAACGACTAAGAAAGCGACCAAGAAAATCGCTAAAAAAGCTCCAGCCAAAAAGGCTGTTAAAAAGAAGGCAGTCAAAAAAGCAGCTCCTAAAAAAGCTGTGAAGAAAAAGACTGTCAAAAAAGCAGCTCCTAAAAAGGCTGTGAAGAAAAAGACTGTCAAAAAAGCAGCTCCTAAAAAAGCTGTGAAGAAAAAGACTGTTAAAAAAGCAGCTCCTAAGAAGAAGGCTGTGAAGAAAAAGACTGTTAAAAAGGCAGCTCCTAAAAAAGCTGTGAAGAAGAAGGCAGTTAAAAAGGCAGCTCCTAAGAAGAAGGCTGTGAAGAAAAAGACTGTTAAAAAAGCAGCTCCTAAAAAAGCTGTGAAGAAGAAGGCTGTCAAAAAAGCGGCTCCTAAGAAGAAAGCTGTGAAGAAGAAGGCAGTCAAAAAAGCAGCTCCTAAGAAGAAGGCTGTGAAGAAGAAGACTGTCAAAAAAGCAGCTCCTAAGAAGAAAGCTGTAAAGAAGAAGGCAGTCAAAAAAGCAGCTCCTAAGAAGAAGGCTGTGAAGAAAAAAGCTGTGAAAAAGAAG
>Ga0209193_1001494_pt1 | contig 11958 bp, 6 predicted proteins | sample COGITO_mtgs_1003_FD_185515 | JGI IMG/M metagenome (GOLD analysis project Ga0209193, IMG submission 185515) | Pelagic marine microbial communities from North Sea - COGITO_mtgs_100330 (SPAdes) (version 2) | ecosystem: Environmental > Aquatic > Marine > Epipelagic ... | reverse complement strand
ACACACATACATCGCAGCAGAGGAGTTAACCATGCTATTAAAGGAGCTAAGTACCGCTGCAGCTATGGCCGCGGCAAAGATACCCGATAACCACCCGGGTAGTAGATCCCCGACAATACGGCCATAGGCTTGATCACCAATGTCACCATAAAGTTTAAAGGCTACTATGCCGGGAATAACAACCATAGAGGGAATAAACACCACACGAATAAAGGCTGCGGCATAGACTCCTTTTTGAGCTTCCTTTACCGTTGGTGCAGCCATGGCTCGCTGGGTGATAGTCTGGTTCGTGCTCCAGTAAAAAATTTGAATTAAAAACATGCCTGTTAACAATGTAGGCCAGGGTATAGGTGAAGCATTGTCGCCAATGAGGGTGAGTCTCTCGGCAGGGATGCCACTAAAGTCAAAATCAATAGCCATCAGGGAGAGAACCACAATCAGTAGACCCATGGCGAGGACTAAAATACCACCATAGGTGTCTGAAACGGCGACTGCTCGCAGACCACCTAAGATCGCGTAGGCTGCTCCAAGAACCGCAAAAGCAATGGCAATAGTAAGTAAGTCAGCTTCTATTCCCGTCATGGAGATCATGAAGAGAGCGCCTGTGTAAATCACAGCAGGCTGAAACACGAAGACATTGATGAACAAAAACATTGAAGAGACTAGGGCACGCACATGCTTACTGTTATAGCGACGCTCCAGAAGTTCTGTGGTTGTGGTGCAGTTGTTACGGTAATACACAGGTAGAAATACTTTAGCGAGAATCATCAACCCGACAAAACCAGACAACTCCCACAGGGCCAACAACAGCATTTGATTCCCATTCATGCCGACCAATTGATCGGTACTGAGATTAGTAAGTGTTATGGATCCGGCAACGAAGACCCAGGTTAGGCCGCCACCAGCCAAAAAGTATTCTTTATTTGAGTCTGCAGACTGTCTATTTTCACCCCTACATTTAAAATAAGTAATGATGGCGATAGCGCCAAGAACTGCGCAGAATACAGCTAATTGAATGGTCTGTTCGCTCAAGAGTAGCTCCTGTTTGTTATTTCAGTAGAGAAATTTTGTCTGGCGCCTGCCAGACTGCTATTTCAAGTGGTTCAAGGTTTTTTTCACCCAGCAGCAGAATAGTATCTGATGTTAAGGGAAGCTCATATGACTGATCTGAGTAGTTAAATGCAAATAGGAGATTACCACGTTGAGATACGCGAATGTCGTCTTCAAATCGGTAGGTTTCAATTTTGCCTTCTTGGCACTGTTGTTGTAAAAAGTCGACTAAAAATGCACTGTTAGTGAGCGTCCCTAGGTAGGTAATATTTCCATTTCTCACTATAGCGGGTTCACCATTATGATATTGCGCTATAACCTCGGTATCACCAGTATCTAGCTGCTCTCGCCAACGACAACTTTCGTAGATTTGACCATTCCAGCTCAATGATTCAGTGCAGTCAGAGCGCAGGGTCTCAACTGAGAGTACACGCACGGGTAGCAAGCTTTGGAGTAGTCCTGGAGGTAAACTCTGGGGATAACCAAACTCTGAGGTTTTTGATCCGCTGCGTGGACCAAAAATAAACTGTGCGTTACTCTCTTTACATTTTTTAACAAAGGCAGCATCAATTATTGGCAAACTTGGGGCCACAACTATTTTATAGGGTGAGAAATCTGCATCGATTGAAATAAAGTCAACATTGACACCCAGTTCACGCAGAGCACTATAGAATGAAAACTGCACGCTGTTGAAATCATAAGCTTGCCCTTGTTTTTCAATATCGCTTACCCACAATCCCTCAACGCCGGTAATGATCGCGACACAAGCCTTTGGTATGGGCTGATTGCCCAAATCTAATCGGGCGATCTCTGCGATGGCCTGTTCTGCCTCTGACCAAGCTTCAGTTTTTGAATTATCTGGCCTCAGCAGTCCCGCATGCATTTGTTCTTGGGCAAAGGGAGCTTGACGCCAGCGGAAATAGCACAGGCAGTCAGCACCCTGAGCAAAGGCCTCTATGGTCCAAAATCTTATCATTCCCGGCGCTGGACGAGGATTATTGTTAGCCCAATTAACAGGACCCGGTTGTTGCTCCATGATCCAAAAACCACGGTTTAGTAGCCCACGAGTTTGGTCGTGATAATAGGTAGCGAAATCTGGGTGTCCAGAACGCATATACCGGTGCAATTGCTCGGCCGGTGCGTCGCTCATTAACAGGTCAGTGCGGCCTAAGGGGTAGTTGTCATAACTTGTGAAGTCCAGAGGTGCAGCTAGGGCGAAGTTGTCCACTCCAGTTTCGTTCATGGGTATAAAATTATGCGTAATAAACTGTGTTGACGTATGCTGACGAATAACAGCAATCATTTGGTTATGATAGTTCACTACTTGATCTGAAGAGAAACGCTGGTAAGCTAGGCGATGAGCAGGGTTAGTTTCAGTAACAGCGAGAATGGGAAGTTCTATCTCGCTAAAGTCTCGGTAATCCATTGACCAAAAAACATTACCCCAGTCATTATTAAGTTGTTCAATACTTTGATAACGGTCCCTACACCAACTCTGAAATTCACGTAAAGCGTTTGCAGAGCCACTTAGCGTTGTGTCATGGCAACATAGCTCGTTGTCGGTTTGCCAGCCCACAACACCGCGATGTGCCCCGTATCTTGCTGCTAGCGCCTTAGTAATACGAATGGATTCTCGTAAATATATTTCACTTGAAAAATCGTAGTGGCGACGTGATCCAAATCCTCTGACAAGTCCTGAATTTATATCAACAGGTAAGATGTCTGGATGTTGATCAATGAGCCATTTGGGTGGTGTAGCTGTCGGTGTTCCCAAGACTACTTTGAGGCCAGCATTGCTAAGAGTTAAGATGGCTTCATCCAACCAGTTGAAGTTGAGTTCGCCAGGGTTAGGTTCGAGCTTTGACCAGGCAAATTCACCGATGCGTACATAGGTTAACCCCAGTTCGGCCATCATCTGAGCGTCTTCCTGCCACTTAGACTGTGGCCAGTGTTCTGGGTAGTAACAAACTCCGAACATAATGCATAACCTTTTTAAAACAGGAGTGTTTCACATTGGACATGTTGTCAAATATTTGCTGAGTATTATTGTCTATAGAAGCGAATTCCACTACCCCATAAATGCTTGAAACCCGGCCATGGGTCACTATATTGACCATTTATACCCTCATATTGCTGAATATCTTCTCGAGATGGAAGATATCCGCAGCGATCGACGTCTGATTTCACATGACAGTCCAAAAATGCCAGCGTCATATGTTTGTTGATCCTATTAATAGTCTCGATATTCCAGCTAGGTTCCACATAGTGTCCAAGCTCAAAGTCACTGTTGAAAGATGCAGAAGGTGCTGGGTGACCAGCAATGTTATGTCGAGCATTCTCATAGACCATCAGGTACTTATGTTTTGAGCCAGTTTGTTGGTAGAGTTTTTTGACGCCATTTTTGAACCCTGAGGTATTATCTTGGTCCCCGGCAACATAGAACATCGGCGTTGATATTTGTGCCATAGCATCGACGCTATGGACGTTAAATTCTCCACCCCAGGGCGCGTAAACTTGAATGGCTTTCCAGCGAGGGTCAAGACTATCTTGACCAGCAAAACAAGAGTCCAAGCGCAGAGGCAAAAGGCTAGCAATAACTGAAGGGACACCAATTTTTTTCAGCTGTGCTGATTTAAACTCATAGCATCCACCTACCGTATTAATAGCACCAAAGCCGCCCATAGAATGGCCTATAATAGCGGCGTTATTAGTGTCCATTCGTTTTGCTAAATTATTCAAGCTATTACCTGGCCTTGAGGCAGAGAAATAATTCAGAACAAACTGTTGATCACGAGCGCGGTTGTACAAAGTGCTGATAAAGCCTGACGCTCGAGTGGCATCATCGAATACCTCTGAATTAGTAGAATCTTTGTGGTCAATACCTATGACAATATAGCCATGACTTGCAAGATGCTCACCTAAATAAAACATCTGGGTACGATAGCCTGTAAACCCATGAGACAGAAGCACAACAGGAAACTCACCATTGCTAACAATTAAAGCATCGCGATAAGCCTCGCCCTGTAACTCAAAAGGTTTTTGCAGTCGGGTGACATTCTTATAGGTTGCTCTTGTAGGTTTAAGTTTTTGAGTGGGTAAATTTATTGGGTACCAGATTTCAAGTAGCAGCGGGCGGTTAGTAGTGGTAATAAAGTTAGCGGTATTAAGGCGGTCAGGATCATTGATCTTGACTGTGCTAACGCCCACATCATAGGATCCTGAGACGGCTAATTCCGGAGTCACAGGTGGTTGATCGGTATAGAGTTTTTCAGCAGTAAGAGCTACACAACTTAATAGGGCAGTCAAAATTAGAATGACCGCCCGGGGCCAACGTAAAATCACTCAGTTCTCCTGTAATAATTCATGATCGACTAAAGAATTCTTAAAGAAATCCCTTTGCATAACGAAAGTCGATGTGACGATCTGTTCGCGGGTAAGACTAACCTATATTGTGGCCTGGGTGGTACTTCGGTTGTTGATTTATTTTGATAAATTGGCTCTTAATTTTACCCAGTCTCGCAGACATGGCAGGCTGACTTAGGATAGTATAGATGCAACTTCGAATAATAGACTAATTAGGTGTTACTAGGTGGTTAAACCAAGGTTACGTTTTTTTGAAAAATCAGCAGGTCAGAGTCATATTACAGAGACTGATAAGTATTTGTATGAGGCTCCCAAGGCACTTCACAAACTAGTGATCATTGGTACAGGAACCATTGGTCAGGAGCACATGTATGTTGCGACTCTCCTGGGTCGTGCTCGTATTTATGGTATCTATGATAAGCAGATTCACAGTATGGATGTGGCGGAGCGAAACTTTGGATCCTATAGCGATGAGGAGCTTGTTCGGTATGCTGATTTAAAATCAGCCTGTAATGATCCAGAGGTAGATGCTTTGATGATTTGTACGCCGAATAATACCCATGTTGATATTCTTTCTGTAGCGATGGCATCGGGTAAGCCAATCTTTCTAGAGAAACCGATGGCCACAACTCTCAAGGGTGCAGCTGCTATTGTTAAAGCCGCTGATTCCTACAGCTCTTTTTTACAGATCGGGCTGCAGTATCGCTACAAGGCGCAGTACATCGAAGCATTTCAAGAGGTTCAGTCTCACGGGTCCATCGGGACTATAAAAACTATCAGCATGAGCGAGTACCGCCCTCCGTTTTTAGATAAAGTAGAACAGTGGAACAAGTTTAACAAGAATACCGGCGGAACCTTGGTAGAAAAGTGCTGCCATTACTTTGATTTGATGAGTCTTGCAGCCGATGCAAAGCCGAAAAAGGTCTATGCCTCCGGGGGCCAAGGGGTCAATTTTCTGGATTTTGAACAGGATGGAGAAACGGCGGACATTGATGATCACGCCTTTGTTGTCATTGATTATGACAATGGTATTCGAGGAAACTTCACCCTAAATATGTTTTGTCATGACTTTACCGAAGAAATGGTTATTTGTGGAGACAGAGGCAGATTGGTTACCCGAGAAATTTTTAATATTCACCAACAAAAACCATCAAGTGCCACGGTTGCATTGGAATTGGGCGAATTGGGGGGATCAAAGCATACTGAGGTTACCTATGCTCGGGAGATTGAGAGCAGTGGACATCATGGAGCCACATACTATGAGCACATCGCCTTTGTCGATCAATTAGAGGGAAACTTAAGTGCCTCTGCAACGCCACTCCAAGGGCTTTGGTCGATTATTATTGCCTGCGCGGCACAACAGTCGATTGCCACAGGCGAGGCGATTGATATTGACCTGTTCCTTGCTGATAACAAGTTATCAGAATTTAGCAAATAAAATGGATTACTCATGAATCAAGTTATAAATGTTACAGGCCAGACTATGCCCGCTGTTGGTTTGGGTTTATGGAAATTAGAAACCAATGAGGTGGCTGAGGCTGTCTACAATGCAATTAAAAATGGATATCGGCATCTTGATAGCGCTGCTGATTATGGTAATGAGCAACAAGTTGGAGAGGGTATTGCCAGAGCCCTTAAGGATGGACTGTGTAGCCGGGAAGACCTCTGGATTACGTCTAAATTGTGGAACACTTTTCATCGAAAAGAATACGTTCAGCGAGCCTGTGAGAAATCTTTGTCAGATCTGGGGATAGACTACTTTGATCTCTACCTCATTCATTTTCCAATAGCGCTTCAATACGTTGATATTAATGGTCGGTACCCCCCTGAGTGGATATTTGATCCCCAAGATGACAATCCCACTATGGAATTAGATTCAGTTCCACTCAGTGAGACTTGGGCTGCAATGGAGAGCCTTGTGGAAAATCAGTTGGCTCGTCAGATAGGGGTGTGCAATTACAGCGCGGTTCTGTTGCATGATTTGATGAGTTACGCACGTATCAAGCCTGCAATGTTACAAATTGAGTCTCACCCATATCTCACTCAGGATGCGTTAATACGTACAGCACGGTCCTATAATATCGCTGTAACCGCTTTTTCTCCATTAGGGGCACTTTCTTATGTCTCTTTAGATATGGCGTCTAAAGGTGATTCTGTGCTCACAGAGGCTGTTGTGATCAAAGCGGCTGAAAGAGCATCGGTAACGCCCGCTCAGGTGGTATTGCGCTGGGGCCTGCAGAGAGGTACAGCAGTGATACCCAAGACGAGCAAGCCCGAGCGTTTAGTTGAAAATCTGTCATTGTCAGACTTCAACCTGACCGATGAGGAAATGGACGCCATTTCAGCACTTAATCAAAACCGCCGGTTTAATGATCCTGGCAAGTTCTGTGAAGGCGCGTTTGGTACATTCCACTCAATTTATGACTAATGGATGAGCGAATATTTAATGAATGCAATTAGAGTAAAAAAGGCAAGCGTCCCAGGCCAACAAAAGTATCAAGATAGTGTATTTCCACTTGTTTATATGAGCCAGTCTGCTGAAGGCATTGAGTCTATAGCGGATTGGCTTAAAAGCCATAAGAAACAGTTGGAGAAGGACCTGGCAGCCCATGGCGCTATATTGTTTCGCGATCTAAAAATATCTAATGACAAAGAATTTGATCGCTTTATTCGCGCCTTCGATTGGCCAAGTTTTACCTATGAAGAGTCTCTCTCAAACGCAGTCAGGCAAAATCGAACAGATTTAGTGTTTACAGCAAATGAAGCGCCTCCATCGGTATCAATCTTTCTTCACCACGAAATGGCGCAAACCCCCATCTACCCCTCGAAATTATTTTTCTTTTGTGAGCAGGCACCTGAATCTGGTGGTGCGACGCCTATTTGTCGTTCAGATATTTTGTTGGAGCATCTAAATCGAGAAATTCCTGAGTTTGTTGAATCCTGTGAGTCACTAGGACTACGTTATTCTCAGACCATGCCGGCTGAAAATGATTTAGCGTCAGGGCAAGGGCGCAGTTGGCGAAGCACCTTGAGTGCTGAAACGATTGAAGAGGCTGAGACTAAGCTTAGCCGTCTAGGTTACCAATGGGAGTGGGGTGAGGGTGGTGCGCTTAGTGTAACTACTCCTGTTCTTCCCGCAATACGGACAGCAAAGGATGGGCGTAAAGTTTTTTTCAATCAGTTAATCGCGGCATTTCGAGGTTGGCAAGATGCTAGGAATGTTAGCGAAAAATCAATTTGCTTTGGTGATTATTCGACTATTAGCAACGATGATATGGCTATTGTGATAAGACTTTCTGATTTATTGACCTTTGAGATCCCCTGGCAAACAGGTGATGTGGTTTTGGTCGATAATTTTTTAGCTATGCATGGTCGACGTCCGTTTGAAGGCCAGCGAAGGGTTTTAGCTTCGCTCGTTGCCTGATCGTGCACCCAGTGAGTCCGTTTAACCTTGAATAGGGGTGTTTGGGCTCTTTATGCAGAAATGAAAGAGCTTTAAAATATAATTTAGTTCTGTAACTTAATTTTTCCAATGTAGGACTCGTTTTATGTACCTAAGAATTTCATTAGTCTTTTTAGTTACGTTTTTGTCAGCATGTGGCGGCGGCGGGGGTTCTTCTTCGACACCCAATCCAGTTCCCAATCCAGCGCCCAATCCGGCGCCGGACCCAACGATTACGCAGTTTACTTTAGTTCCTGCAAACAACACCGGTATAGATGCTGAGATTATCTTTTCATTAGATGATAATTATGAGTTCTCTGGTCGAATTCCAACCAATACTGAAGTAAGTAAACTAAAGGCAAGCTTTGAGTTTACTGGTACTAGTGTCTCTATCGGAGACGTCGTCCAAGAAAGTGGAACTACTGAGAACGATTTTACTAATAAGCTCACTTACACAGTGACTAATGAAGATGGCGATACCCAAGACTATGTGGTGGACTTAACCAAATTTACAGGCCTACCAATTGTGTACCTCAAGACAGATGACGCCGCAGCTATAGACTCAAAAGATGACTACGTACGGGGCGACACCTCTGTGGATGGCGGCAGAAATTTTGACGATTTTGCTGAAGTGAGCATGAAGATCCGTGGTCGTGGAAATTCAACCTGGTATACACACCCCAAAAAGCCTTTTCAAATGAAACTAGATGACAAGGCGGAGTTCTTGGGGATGCCCAACGACAAAAAGTGGCTATTTCTTGCTGAATATTCAGACAAAACTATGTTGCGAAATAAAATATCCTTCGAAATGGGCTATTTAAGTAATTTAGATTGGACTCCACAAGGGCGTTTTGCTGAGGTCTACATAAACGATGAGTATAACGGCACGTACAATATTACGCAGAAGGTTGAAGAGAGCGATAATCGAGTCCCACTGGGTGATGTCGGTTACTTGCTTGAGCTTGATCAGCTGTCGCGCTTAGATTCTGATGATGTCTACTTTGATAGTGTTGTCACGGATAAATTCATAGTTAACATTAAAGAGCCGAATCTTGATCTCAATAGCTCTGAGTATGTTTATGTTAAAAATTTGATTAATGATTTTGAAAAATCGATATCAGATTCCAATTCCATGTCCTCTTACTTTTTTGTAGAGGAGACAACTTCTGAGAATGTTTGGGATATCAACTTGAGCCAAACCATGACGCTGATACCTGACTCAGAATATACGGTGTCCTTTAAAGCAAGGTCATCGATTAATCGCACTATTATAACTGGTCTTGGTTTGTACCATGATCCATGGACAAACGTGGGAGAGCCTGTAGGCCTCACAACTGCTTGGCAAACGTTTTCATTGTCTCAGACAACTACCGATTTTGGAGATGATCGAAGTCGGATTTTGTTTGATATGGGTGGGGATCAAGGCGGACAGGTATGGATCGATGATGTCAGCGTTCTTACCTCGGATGGAATAGAGCTCGTCACTAATGGGGGCTTTCAAAGTGGCGGGGCTGGCTGGGAGGGCGGTGCGGCCACTGCAGAAAATATTAAAACCCACCCTGTTGGGGCAGAAGGTTACGCAGAATACATCGATGTTGACAGCTTTGTAGACTGGTTTTTGATCAGCGAAATAACTAAAAACGTTGATTCGATGTTTTTCTCTAGTATGTTTTTAAATGTGATGCCGGGCGAGAAAATCAAGATGGGACCTTTATGGGACTTTGATCTGTCTTTTGGCAATGTAGACTACGCAGATAGTCGCTATGCAGAGGGTTGGTGGGTAAAGTATCACCCTTGGTATGAACGCCTTTTTCAAGATCCTGCTTTTGTTGAAAAGGTTAAAACGAGATTTACTTATTTTAGGAGCAATCAGGATTTTATTCTTAATAAAATAGACACCTACGCCGAACAGTTGAAATGGGCGCAGCAAGAAAATAATGACAAATGGCAAACCATAGGCCAGTATGTTTGGCCAAATCCGGTGGTTTTTGATACCTACCAAGAAGAGGTGGGCCACATGAAAGAGTGGTATGTAAATCGGATGAATTGGCTAGACTCGGCTCTAGATAGTCTATAGTTAAGAGAGGTTCCAGCTTACAAGGAGTTAGCAAATGAAAATTCTGATATTACTGTGTTCTTTTCTACTTAGTGCCTCTCTTACCTCTCAGGAAGCCTCTCTTTCAAGAGCCGATAATATAAAAATATTTAATGAAGCCCAATCTTGCTACAAAGAAGCTGCAAAGAATGGACTTAGAAAATCGAGGACGAAGAGGTGTGCTCAAACCTCGCTGGAGATTGGTAAGGCTCTTTTTGAGCCTGATAGCAAAAACATTGCCATACTAACCTACAATTATGGCAAAACGTTGAATGGCAAAGAGCGTGAGTCAGCCCTTAAAAATGCGATAGATTTATATGAAAACATTCATGGTAAAGATTCCCCCGAGCTAATTGATCTACTGATAGATGCCGGAAAAGCCAATAGTGCTTTAAGTATCGCAGAAGAAAGCTTTGGAGAGGGATCTATTCTCTATGCTGACACGTTGTTGGCCGCCGGAATGAGTGATCTCACTAGACTAAGCTCTAAATCTCGATTTTTAAAGGAGGCTCTTAAGGTCTATAGCAATGAGGCAGAGGGCTTCGAGTCAGTGGGGGTGTCAATGGCGAATTTTCAATTAGGCAAAATCAAGATGGCTCAAGGAAAATATAAGTCATCAATCCCCTTTTTGCTTGAGGCTACCAAGAACTCCTCAATCGCAAGTTATGCTCACGCGTTTCTAGTTAAGGCCTACGATCGCACGAATCAGCAAGACAAAGCTACTGAGCACGTGCTGCTCATGGCAAAGCAACCAAACAAAGTTAACACTGCGGTTTCGGACTATATCCCTTTATTTGTTAAACAGCCTGAGTACCCTATAAAAGCTCAGAAGAGGGGTAGGGAAGGTTACGCGGTGATTGAGTTAACAGTTTCGAAAGAGGGATTGGCACTTAACCCCACCGTGATAGAAGAAAAGCCAAAAGGGCAAGGATTTGGCAAATCCGCTCTCAAAGCTGCCGGCTCTTTACGATATGTGCCCCGTTTTATAGATGGAGAGCCAGTGGAAGTGCCTGGTGTGCTCTACAAATACACTTTTAACATGGCTCGCTAGTTGATCTGACGTTGTTTGCCTTCCCAGTAGGGCTTTCTCAATTCACGTTTAAGGAGTTTTCCCGTTGGGTTTCGTGGTAGCACATCTGTAAAATCTATGCTCTTAGGGACTTTATAACCAGCGATTTTCGTCCTGGAATAGGCAATAATCTCATCCTCTGTGGCCGCCATGCCGGGCTTTAATACGATAACAGCTTTCACAGCCTCACCCCATTTCTCATCAGGCACTCCGATCACCGCCACATCGCCAACAGCCTCATGGTCAAAGAGAGCGTTTTCAACCTCCGCGGGATAAACGTTTTCACCACCAGAGACGACCATGTCTTTGATTCTGTCGTGTATGTAAAGATAGCCATCTTCATCTAAATAGCCCGCATCACCAGTATGGAACCAACCATTTTGTACCGCTTTAGTGGTGGCCTCATCGTTTCTCCAGTAACCTTTCATCAAGGCCTTAGACTGGTAGATGATTTCACCAACCTCATTAGCGGGAAGAGTCTGACCTTGCTCACCGATAATACGTACTTCTGCTGTTGGTGCTGCTTTGCCGCAGGAGCGCAGTTTCCCTAAAGATGGGTCATGATCCTCTGGCTGTAAAATAGTGCCTGCACCACAGGTTTCAGTGAGCCCATACACCTGGCAGAAGTTACATTTAAAAATATCCTTAGCGGTGAGTAGCACGTCCTCAGAAATCGGGCTAGCGCCATAGAGCAAAAAGTCTAGATTTGAAAAATCTCTGTCTCTAACGCCAGGAATAGAGTTCAAAAACAAGATAACTGCAGGAACAAAAAAGGCATACTTCACACGGTATTTTTCGAGTAAATCTAGTATGACCACCGGATCAACATCTTTAAGAATGACGTTGGTAAGTCCTTGGCACAGGCCTACCACTCCAACATTAACCCCAGCGACATGAAAGATTGGCATGGCCACAATACTGGCTTCGCCTTCATCCCAA
>Ga0209193_1001492_pt1 | contig 11962 bp, 12 predicted proteins | sample COGITO_mtgs_1003_FD_185515 | JGI IMG/M metagenome (GOLD analysis project Ga0209193, IMG submission 185515) | Pelagic marine microbial communities from North Sea - COGITO_mtgs_100330 (SPAdes) (version 2) | ecosystem: Environmental > Aquatic > Marine > Epipelagic ... | reverse complement strand
TTGTTGATTTTAAGGAAACATCAACATTTATTTTTGAAGCAACTTTGTTTCAGTTAGAAAAAGGATTATCAGCCACTGAGTTTGAGCATAGACCGTATGGGATGGAGTTGAGTCTGTGTCAGAGGTATTGTTATATTCCAGCAGACGGTAGCATTACCTCAGGAGGAGTTATTGCTACTGGAGCAGCATACACTTCAGGAAATAATAACACTCCGCTTTATCCAAAAGTAACTATGAGAGCTGTCCCTACTTTAACTCAAAACACTGGTAGTGGTTATTATGTCTACTATTATAATGCAACTAGTTCATCAACAAGTTCCTTAACATTAAGCGGAGCATCTACTAATGATTGTATTATGCTTTACAGTGGTGCTTCTACAGCTACAGGCGCTGCTCTTGATTTAAGAATGAGCAATGCAAACGCTAAACTTATATTAAGTGCGGAATTATAAAATGTATAAATTAATTTTAGATCCAACAACAAATAACATTGATGTTGTTAAACGTATAGCAGATAACGCTTACATACCATTTGACGAAGCCAACAGAGACTATCAAGAATACTTAGAGTGGTTGGCTGAGGGCAACACACCAGAGCCAGCAGATTAATTAACAGGAGATATAAATGGCAGATACCACAACCACAACTTATGCTCTGGTAAAGCCAGAGATCGGCGCATCCGAGGATTCTTGGGGCCAAAAAATCAATGACAACTTAGATGACATTGATGATTTGCTCGATGGGACAGAAGCCGTTACAGGAATTGATATTGATTCTGGCACGATTGATAACGCAGTTATTGGCGGCACAACGCCAGCGGCTGGAACGTTTACAACTGCAAACGCCACAACGCTACAAATTGGCGGCACATCGATCACCGCGACAGCAGAAGAGCTAAATCATTGTGATGGCGTTACGTCAAATATACAAACTCAATTCAATGCGCTATCTACGTTAGATCAAATAAAAGATGCGCTTAATCCAGTTGGATCAATTTTTACAACGGTAACTAATTATGCTGACTCGGCAGCAGTAGTTGCTGCAATGGGCGGAACAACATGGGTTAGATTTGGAGCTGGAAGAGCTTTAGTTGGTTACGACGCAAGCGATACAGACTTTGACGCCGCAGAAGAAACTGGTGGTACTAAAGATGCTATTGTTCCTCAACACAATCACACAGCTAGTACTGATTCAACAGATTCAGGACACCAGCATAACTATATATACAGAGGAACTACAGCGGTACAAAGTGGAAGTTCTACTCCTTGTTGGTTTAGCACTTCTACTCAATCTACAACTGTAGGTTACGCAAACATTACTTCAACAACTACAGTAGATAACGCAGGTGAATCAGCAACAGGTAAGAACTTACAACCGTACATAACAGTTTTTATGTGGAAGCGTACAGCATAAGGAAAAATAGATGGCATTGATTCCATTAAAGCTACCGCCGGGCGTCTATAAGAACGGCACAGAGTTTGAGCAATCAAACAGATGGCGTGACGCAAGTTTAGTGCGTTGGTCTGAGGGCAGTATGCGCCCAGTTGGTGGATGGGCAGACTTCGTAACGTCTGGGATTGCCGCCGCGCCAAGAGGAATGCACGGATGGAGAGATATATTCGGCAACAACAATCTAGCGGCTGGAACTTACGAGAAACTGTACGTAATCAGCTCTGCTGGAACCGTTACCGATATTACGCCAACATCTTTCACTGCTGGTCGAGAGAGCGCAATTCAGAATACTGGATACGGCGGTGGTTTGTATAACGCCGGATACTACAACACGCCTCGATCTCCATCATCAAACTGGTTGCCAGCGACGACTTGGTCAATTGATAACTTTGGCGAGGATTTAGTTGCGTGTTCAACGTCAGATGGGAAACTTCATCTATGGGATGTTAACGGTGGCGGTATTGCCGCACCCATATCCAACGCACCAACAGATAATGAAGCATTAATTGTCACCGAGGAGAGATTCTTGTTTGCCCTTGGAGCTGGAGGAAATCCGCGAAAGATACAGTGGTGCGATAAAGAAAACTTAACGTCATGGACGCCAGCGGCAACAAATGAGGCTGGTGACATTGAGCTGCAATCATCTGGATCAATTCGATCTGCAATTAGGATTAGAGGCAGGACTTTAATAGTTACTGACGTTGACGCTCACTTGGCTACTTATCAAGGGCCGCCGTATGTATACGGATTTGAGCGCGTTGGCTCTGCCTGCGGCACTGAATCACCAAAGTCATTGGTTGCGGTTGATCAAGCTGCATTTTGGATGGGGCAAAAAGGATTCTTTTTCTTTGATGGATCAATCGTAAAAGAGCTTAACTGCGAAGTTAGCGATCATATATTCCGAGATATAAACACAAACCAAATCAGTAAAGTATACGCCACGCATAACAGCCGCTTTTCAGAAATCTGGTGGTTCTATGCTAGTGAAGATTCTACAGAGAACAATCGTTATGTTTCATACGATTACAAAGACAATATATGGATGATTGGCGAGCTGTCTCGAACGGCTGCTATTGATACCGGTATTTTGCGTTATCCAATATGGGCTGGCGCAGATGGCGATTTGTATTTTCAAGAATATGGATTTAATCACGACGGCGCAACGCAATTTGTTGAATCTGGGCCGATAAGCCTTGGTAATGGTGATAACATTATGCACGTTACTGATTTAATTCCAGATGAGTTAACTCAGGGCGACGTAAACGCCAAGTTTAAAACTAGGTTTTATCCTAACGGCACAGAAAGCGAGTTTGGATCATTTACAATGGCTAATCCAACAAACGTTAGATTTAGTGGCAGACAAATAAGAATGAGAGTTGAGACTACGGTCAATAATGATTGGCGAGTTGGCACGATGCGAATCGAGGCCAAGGCTGGAGGCAAACGTTGAGCGGCCCTCCACCATTAGGCGGCAGCTGGCGAGAATGGGCCGAGCGTCTTAATAACTATATTTCTAGAACAAGGAATAAGCTAGACTTTAAATTAACTGGCGATTCTGCGTCTGAAGATGGCATTATGCTTTGGGACGCATCAATAAATCATATGGTTTTATCGACAGATGGCGCCTTTCAGCCTATTCCATACGGCGAGAACTCATACGGTTATTTTGTAGATTTTACTAATCAGACTGCGTCTGGAGCCGATACAGCCACAGCAATAACTTACAATACAAGCGCATCGTCGCATAATGTGTCTATTGACGGAACCGATGCAAGCAAGATTGTGTTTGCTAAGTCTGGCATATATCGATTGAATTTTAGCGCTGAGATTACTTCAAGTTCAGCCAGTACGGTTACGTTTTATTTCTGGCCTCGAGTTAACGGCGTTGATGTAGCCAACTCAACGATGGTGACTACGCTGCACAACAATGGGCAAAAGAAAATAATAAGCAGATCTGGCGTTTTTGATGTAAATGCCAACGATTATTTGCAATCAATGTTTGCCGTAGATAGCACAAGTGGCTCTTTATCAACGACTGCGGCAACTGCATTTTGCCCGTCATCGCCATCTGTAACGCTATCTGTGGCTGAACTGTATGTGCCATGAATGTTACTGAAAAGCTGGTCGAATGCAGGAAGTATATTGATGACGCTCTCGCTTATAGCGGTGGTACACATACTTTCGATGATATTGTTCTTGGCGTTCTTAGCTATAGGTACCAATTTTGGCCTCTTGATGATGGCTGTTGCATTACTGAAATCATTGAGTATCCGCGCAAAAAAGTGTTTCACGTTTTTCTAGCTGGTGGTAGGCTTGAACAAATTACAGCCTTAAACGAGCCATTTGCTGAGTTTGCCAAGGCAAACGGATGCTCTTCGTTAACAATAGCCGGTCGTAAGGGCTGGGAAAAAATATTAAATAAACTTGGATGGGAGTTCGAGTTTACAACGCTTAAAAGGGAGATATAAATGAGCGGCGGCGGTAAAGGCGGAAAACAAACAACAACCAGCAGTGTACCAGCTTGGGTTCAAGCGCCAGCAGAAAGAAACATTGCTAGAGCTGAGCAAGCACAAAAAGTTGGTTATATGCCCTTTTATGGGCCTGACGTTGCGGCATTTAATCCAACACAGCAGGCGGCTTTTAATTCAAATATTGCAGCTGCCGAGGCGTTTGGAATGGTTCCACAAGGATCATTAACTGCTATGCAGGGCATGGCGCCAACGCCTAATACCTATGCAGGAGGACTGCAGGCGTATTCATCTGGCGCTTTGTTTGACCAAGCACTAGCTGAGTTAGAGGCAAGAAGGCCGGGCCAAGTGGCGCAATACAACAAAATGTTTGTTGATCCATTTAGTGGAGGTCAGCCAGCACCATTAACTCCAGACAAACCTAACATTATTCCATTGCAGCAATCGGTTCACTCAACAATTGGCAATCCTCTGAGTAATCCGTCTTTTGGAAAGCATTTTAAAGCACCTCCAGAGGGATACATCTCAATGGGCAACGGTTACGCAATCTACAAAGGATAAATTATGGCAGGATCACCACAGGGCGGAATCCCTAACGTAAACCAAGCGGCGGCTCAAGGCGTATACGGAGCTGGGCAAGGCGCTGCTTTTGAAATGGGATATGCGCCGCAACAAGTTCAAGCTGGGCAGCTGGCGACGACTGATCTTTCTCAGTATCAAAATCCTTATACGCAACAAGTTATTGACGCTCAGGCGCAAGACGTACTGCGTAATGCTCAAATTGGTATGAACAATCTTGGAGCGCAGGCACAAGCGGCTCAAGCATTTGGCGGATCTCGACACGGGATAGCCCAAGCGGAAATGGGGCGTGGCGTTGCCCAAATGCTGGGACAACAATCTGCCGCACTTAGGGCGCAAGGATTTCAAAACGCACAGCAGGCAGCTCAAGCTGATATTGCCAATCGAATGGCGGCAGATCAGTTTAACGTTGGCAGTGGACTGCAAGGTAGTCAGCAACGGTTAGCCGCAGGAAATCAACTTGCAAACGTTGCAAATCTTGGTTTTGGCATGGGACAGAAAATTAATCAAAACATGATGCAACAGGGAGCGCTACAGCAGGGCATACAGCAGGCATTGATTGATGCAGCCAAACAGCAATATGCTGGATACACGAATGCACCGGCGCAATCGATTAACTACGCCAGCAATGCGTTGCAAGCGGTGCCGGGCGGTGGTGGACAAACTCAGACAACGAGTAGTTCGCCGGGGCTGTTTGGAATGTTAAGCAGTGTTGCAAGTATGGCGTCTAATCCAGCGGTTCAAGCAGCGTTTATGGGATCAGATGAAAATCTAAAAACAGATATTACGTTAGTTGGCAAAGCAAAAAATGGTATTGAAATATTTACTTGGAAATGGAACAAACTTGCCAAGAAACTTGGATTAAATAAAAATCCAGAGGTAGGCGTCATTGCTCAAAAAGTTATGAAAACTCATCCAGACTTTGTTAAGCGTCATAAGGACGGTTACTTAATGGTTAACTATGAGGTGCTAAACGTATGATGATGGGAGGGCCTACGCTGCCGGGAATGCAGGGAATGGGGATGTCCCCAGCTCCTTTGAACGAAGAGCAACTAAAACAGCTCCAAGTAATTATGATGCAAATGCAACCGCAACAAATTGGAAGCGGAGTTAACGTTGCTCAAGGCATGATGACTCCAGAGCCGCTTAGAATGAGCGGCGCTCCTAGCGCTGGCATGGGCTTATTAGATATGCCATCAGATATGGGAGGCATTGGAGCGCAACAACCTCCAATTAGCGCCGAGGGCGCTCAAAACTTAATGGATATGTTTGGCAATGCTATGCCAGCCGGTGATACGTTCCAGCGTGGGAATTACATCGCTGGTATCGATGAGTCAGAGTTTAAACGACCAATGAGTAGTGGATATACGCTTATGCCAAATCTTGGTTTTCCAGCATACTAATAGGAAATAATATGGCGATCGGATTACTTAATCTAGACGAAGAATTTTTCAAAAGACAGCAAGGAGCGGCATCTGACATGAGTGCGTTGCGCGATGTAGTTGGAGCTGTCGGAGAAAGGATGGCAACAAAAAGAGGATTGCAACAGCAAACGCCTCAATTAGTCCAGCCGCAAGAAAACAGAATGGTTCCGATTGTGACAAAAGAGCCTAATCCTCTTTTGGTTATCAATCCCGGCCCTCGAGGAATAATTTCAGAACCGGGTCGTCAGTATTCGCAAATGGATATGCTTGAAATGGTAAACGCTGGTCGAGGGGACATAATTGCCCAAGGCACTACTTATCCGCAGGGCCAAACAACAATGTTCAATGCTGGTCAAGTAAGCGCTCCTATATATGAGATGGATACGTCTGGGATAGCGCCAATCGCGCCAGAGGTGCAGGCAATCAAGGCGGTCGAAAACGAAGAAAACAGGTCTGGATCTGGAAACGAGCAATCTACTTTTTTAAAACGTTTGTACGCAAACTTAAAAGACGATCCAAGAGCCGCTAGTACATTTTTTGCTGACGCTGCAATGGCATTCAACACATTAAGATTAAAGCCAGACGCTGGACTAAATACAGCGATGCAGGCGAGAATTAAATCTAATACGGATTTAAGAAAATTAAACAAAACGGCGGATTATTTTTCATCTATGGGGACAGTCGCAGGGACTGAAGCGGCTAATTGGATTACAGCAGGTGGCGATCCTAAAGAAGCTATGAAGATCTACAGAGAAGGAAAAACTTCTGCACAGATTGTTAGCTTTTTAGAAAACAGTGACGATTACAAAGATTACGCAGCCATTGCTAAAGAAAATCCAGCAATGGCAGAAAAAATATATGAACAAATCATACAAAAAGAATTAGGCATAACGGCTAAAACAAACACCTCTGGCGTTCAAACAAACTCCCAAGATGAGATGTTTGTTGTGCAATCACAGCCAGACGGAACAACAAAAGTAGTCCCATTGCTTGACTCTGAAGGAATACAAATTAAAGGCAGAAATCAAGCGGCGTTAATTGAAGCGGAATTAGCGCTGAAGCGCTATGACAAAGATGTCCAAAAAGGCATAGACATGGCGCAAGATGCTATGACTCAAACTTACGCCATTGAAGGAAATTTAGCCATATACAGAGAGGCTTTAGACGCTTACGAAGATGGCGCAAAGTCAGGCTTTGTACAAAATCAATTTTTACCAGCATTTAATGATGCAACCTCTAGGTTGAGGCAGGCGGCTATCAGTTTAGGTATTCAAGCAATTAATGAAGCAACATTTGGCGCTCTAAGTGAAAAAGAACTGCAATTAGTCTTAAGTAAAGGTTTAGATTTAAATTTAAAGGGGCCAGAATTACAAAAACATATTATAAGAAAAATAGATGCGTTAGAAAAACTTAAAGTTGAGGTTTCTCGCAGAGCGGCAGAATTGCAATCTATGCCATATACCGAGTACATCAAAAAACAAAACGAAGTAATACAAGAAAATATGAAGTATCTGAAAAAACCAGAGGGAGTCGCAAGAGAAGTTTGGGCTATGTTTAATGCTTCCCAAAGAAAAGAATATTATTTAGCAGGAGACAAATAATATGCCAAATCAAGCCCAGCAAGATATCTTAAATAAAGTAATTAGAGAAGATAATAATTCGTCAGTATCATCCTCTCTAGTAGGGCCGAATGCAGCTCAACAAAAACTTATAGATGACTTAGATATCAAAAGGGGCGGTCTACCAGCTCCTGTTGCGCCAGCTCCCCTCCCAGAAGATCCTGCGGCAATGAATCTTGGAAGGACATTCACTCAAGGAGCAACGTTTGGATTTGGAGATGAAATTGAAGCGGCAATTAGATCTATGTTGCCAGAGGGCATGGGCGGTGGAGAGTATGCAGAAATAAGAAATAAAGTAAGAGAGGAGATTTCAAGATATAAACAACAAAATCCCGGCACCGCTATCACAACAGAACTTGTTGGTGCGATTGTGCCAAGCATTATTGCAACAATGATGACTGGCGGAACTGCTGCTCCATTAACGATAAGCAGAATGGCTGGAATTGGATTTGCAGAAGGGGCTGCTAGTGGATTAGGTTACTCTGAATCAGAAGATTTTGGGGGGCAGCTTGCAGATACTTTGCAAGGCGGAGGCATAGGTACTTTTTTAAATCCAGTCGTTGGTAAAGGCGGAAAATTTGCAATACAGGGAGTCTCAGATTTAATTGATTTCACAAAAAGAAAGCTAGGCAAGCTTCCAGCAGACGCTGTGCAAGCAGAGATACAAAGATTAATTAAATTAACTGGGAAAAACGAGCAGCAGTTAATGATGGACTTTATGGAAGGCCGATACTTATCTGACAATAAAACTTTGCAAAACGCCTTAAAAGCATACGTTATCGAAGGCGGAGAAGCTGGCGCTGAAGTTTTATCTAGATCTGCGGCAAGGGCAAAAACAACCAAGCAAGGCGCTATAGATGCGTTACAAGAAAGATTTGCTCCGGGGATGGAGGACAACGTATTAAGAGGTTTTTCAAGATCTGAAGAGGCGTTAAAAAAAGAGCAAAGCAAAATATACGACAAAATATTTAAAAATGCTCCAGACGACGTAATTACTGAATCCATTCGTAAGAGCATGATGGATGCAGCGCAAACAGTGCCGGGTGCGTTAGACAAAGTAAATGCGCTTTACGCCATGAATAATTTGGTTCCTTTGTTTTCTAAAGATGCGGCTGGTGCAATAACAATGGTTAGGCAGCCTACTTTGCGTGATGCAGAGATGATAAGAAGAGGCCTCTCAGAAGCATCGCAAAAACTTTATAAAGAAGGCGAAGGAAGTTTAGGCGAGGCAGTAAAACGAAAAGAAAAAAGTTTAAGGACTGGCATTGATGAAGCGTCTAAACCATTAGCAAGAGTTAGAGCCGATTATGCAAAAAGATTAAGCGCAAACGAGGCATTTACAGAGGGAAGAAAAGCACTACGCGCAGATGTTGCAGAAACTGAAATGTATTTAGAAAATCTAACTGGAGAGCAATTAAAAGCATTTAAGGCTGGAGTTATGGTTTCGTTAAGAAATCAAATTAACAGGCAAAAAACAACATTTGCAAAGTTGGCTGATGAAGATGCTCAATTTGGCGCTACGCTAAGAATGGTTTTAGATGGTGGAGATGAAAATATTGATGATTTAATTAAAAAATTAGATCTTGCTGGAGATACATCTGAAATTGCACAAAAAGTAAAGCCGGGCGCTGGATCTCCAACAGCTCAATTAGAAAGAGAGCTAAAAAACCAAGGCTTAGATATTTCTGCCGCAGACTTTTTAGATCCAACTATGGGATTTATGAGAGCTGGAATTAAAGCATTAAAACAAAATGCTCCAGAACTTACTGCAGATGAACGTTTACAGGTTATTAGGACTATATTTACGCAAGAGCCAAAAGTCGCATTCAAAGCATTAAGTGATGAAAAAGTAATGGACGCATTGGTAAAGAAATATTCTAGATTAGGTAGAGGAGCTGGAATTTATGCTGGAACTGCCGCGATTCAACAAGAATCACAGCCAGAAGGTTTGTTAAATTCACTAATCGCTCCATAAGGAAAAGTAAATGAAGCCAGAGAAAATGGATGAGGATAGAGTCGAAAGTATCGTACAAAAAGCCGTACAGGATGCCGTTGACTTTATTGAAAGCGAGATCGCTGACGACAGGATCAAAGCGCAAAGATACTTTGATGGTGAAGTTGATATTGGCGAAGAGGATGGTCGATCCAAAGTAGTCGCAACAAAAGTACGCGACACAATACGATCAATTAAGCCGAGTCTATTGCGCGTGTTTTTATCAACTGATCGGGCCGTTGAGTACATTCCATCAAACCAAGATGATGTAACTGTTGCTCAACAGGCGACGCAGTATATGCACTGGGCATTTAACGAGCTTAATGGTTACAACTTATTGAACGATGCGTTTCACGACGCGATGGTTAAGAAGGCTGGCGTCCTAAAAGTTTATTGGGACAAATACACAGAGGCTGAAACTTACTCTTTTACAAACTTAACCGATGAAGAGTTTTCAGCCATAGTTAATGAGGATGATGTCGATGTTATTGAACATAGCCAAGAAATGTCTATCTCCATTGATCAAATGGGCATGGAAATCGAAACTCCTGAGCATAGTGTCACGATTAGTCGAAAAACTGACAAAGGGATGCTACAAGTAAAATCTGTTCCGCCAGAGGAATTTATGGTGGATCGCAACGCCAAGTCTATTGATGACTTTTACGTTGTGGCGCACCGTACCGAGATGCGTGTATCTGATCTCGTTAACATGGGATTTGATTTTGAAAAAGTATCTAATCTTACTGGCATCGGATCTAGCGACACATACTCTGAGATAGAGGACTTTGAGCGTCGCGGATATCAGCAGGAAGAAGAAGAGTCGACCGAAGATTTATCAATGAAGCTGGTCGCGGTGACCGAGGCGTACATGAAGATGGACATCGAGGGAACTGGCGTCGCACAGCTATACAAGTTTATGCTTGGCGGCAATGACTACCAACTCCTAGATTACGAGCCATACAGTGAAGTCCCGTTTGCTGTGTTTGAGGTTGATCCTGAGCCACACGCATTCTTTGGACGCTCTATATCTGATCTTATCAATGATGATCAAGATGCCGCTACAGCGATGCTTAGGGGCGTCCTAGACAACGTTGCGCTGACAAACAATCCTCGTATGGGCATTGTGGACAATCAGGTCAACGTTGACGACGTTCTAAACAACGAAATTGGCGGCATTATTAGGATGAAGAATCCACAGGCGATTGTGCCTATCTCAGTGCCGTTTGTAGCCGCTCAGACGCTTCAGGCTATCCAGTATATGGATGACGCCATTGAGACCAAGACAGGCGTTTCTCGGGCCTCTATGGGCCTTGATCCAGACGCTTTACAGAATACTACCGCTACTGCGGCAAACATCACAAAACAGGCTGGTGCGGCTCAGATTGAGGTTATGTCACGAAATCTGGCTGAGGGCGGCATGAAACGCCTATTTAAGCTCATGCTAAAGCTCTTTATCGAGAACACTGACGAAGAGAAAATGATGCGCATGAACAGCCAGTTCGTGCCGATTGATCCTAGGTCATGGAACTCGAGCATGGATGTTATGTGTAACATTGGCCTTGGCACTGGCAAGGAAGATGAAAAGATCGCCATCCTGCAGCAGACATTACAGATGCAGATGCAGATTTGGCAGAATTACGGCGCTGGCAACGGCCTCGTATCAATGACGCTTATTCGCAACACGATGTCAGACATTATGGCGATCGCTGGAATTAGGAACAGTGATAGATACTTTACGCCAATGAGCAACGAATACGAGCAACAGTTGCTCATGATGAAGCAGCAGCAAGCTCAGGGCAAGCCAATGCCGCTCGATCCCGGTCAAGCGCTCGTACAAGCCGAGCAACTCAAAGCGCAAGCCAAGGCTCAGTCTGACATGGTTAAAATGGAAGTTGACGCACAGAAAGCCATTGCTCAAGACGACCGAGAGCGCGACAAAATGGATCAAGATTTACTTATTAAAGCCGCTGAAATACTTGGCAAGTACGATACATCAGTTGATGTTGAAAACATTAAGCAGGCTCAAAAGGAACCAAGATATCCAGATGAAAGTCCAAGCGGCGCAGTATCTGGCGGTAGATTTTAATGGCGAAAGTTAAAGAAAAAGCATCAAGATTAAAACGGCTTAAGGATGACTCCACATTTAAGGAAGTCCTTGATGCCGTAAAAATGCTACAGGTTAGCATTTTCACAGATCCGAACTCGACCACCGAGGATCGCGATAACGCGCACGACATCATTCGTGCATTATCAACTATCGATGATTACATCAACACCGCCTTGGCGGATGAGAAGATTTTCGATAAAAAAAACTAGGAGATAAGTACCGTGTCAGACACGACTGAAACTCAAGAAGCACCAGCATTCGACGGAAGTATCGAACAGGCAGTTGGTTTAATTACTATGCCTGAAGAATCCGAACAGGT
>Ga0209193_1001484_pt1 | contig 11979 bp, 19 predicted proteins | sample COGITO_mtgs_1003_FD_185515 | JGI IMG/M metagenome (GOLD analysis project Ga0209193, IMG submission 185515) | Pelagic marine microbial communities from North Sea - COGITO_mtgs_100330 (SPAdes) (version 2) | ecosystem: Environmental > Aquatic > Marine > Epipelagic ... | reverse complement strand
TGATAGAACTTGGGGAAATTATCCTTCACTGGGTGTATTTACTAAAAATATAGATGGAAATACGAATCAAGCTGAATTTAGGATACATGGTTTTGATCAATCATATATATCATACCCAGATTCATCTGGTGAAGCGGATTTCAGTGTCGTCACGCGATGTGATGGTGGATATCAATCCGGTTCGGATAGAAGAATGAAAATAAATATAACTACCATCGACGAGGCACTGAAAAAAGTGTGTTTACTTACAGGTAAAAGGTACCAACTTATAAATCGTAATGGAGATATAAATAAAAATGTGAGCCAAAATAGTTATAATTATGGCTTAATAGCTCAGGATATAGAAAAAGCTGGTATAGATGAAATATATAAACATAATGAACATGAAGACGACAAAACAGAGAACTATAATTCCGCATATTCTATAAATTACGATTCAATTGTACCTATACTCATAAACGCTATAAAGGAATTACACGCTGAAATACAAACTTTAGAACATAAAGATCATACCCGTGAATTACGAATCGAGAATAACAGTCTCAAAAGTAAAATAACGAGACTCGAGCGTAAGACGACGGATCAGGAACTTGAACTCATACAATTAAAAAGACGCCTAAATAAACTCGAACGACCCACTTAAAAAAATGAAGACCCTTATACGTAAGTATGAATATCGTCGACGTATGTGGCCTACTAGGATCTGTCGTCATAGTTATCATGTTTATACCCGAGATCAATCACGTGTATAAATATAAAGATGCGAAAGCTATTAACTATACTTTTTTACACTTAAACTTAACGGCGAGTATTCTATCTCTCGTTTATTCGTTTTATTACGATATTATTCCGATGACTATAACAAACGTTGCGGCGACTCTTTTCTCGCTACTCATGTACTACTTCAAATGGAAATTCGAGCTTAAAGAATTAAACCAAGTAAATGATATACCCGCTCCTATAGTGTAGTTGGTCAACACAGGGGACTTTGAATCCCCTACCCCAGGTTCGAGTCCTGGTGGGAGCTTGATTTATATGCGGGAGACTTGTAAGACTGTTCACCTTAAGAGGCTCCCAGAACAAGCATATAAATCTTTTCCTCTCTTAGCTCAGTCGGTAGAGCAGTGGACTGTAGTTCCAATGGTCACTAGTTCGATTCTAGTAGAGAGGACCCATTCCTCTGTAGCTCAGTTGGTAGAGCGACAGGCTGTTAACCTGTAGGTCGTCGGTTCAAACCCGGCCGGAGGAGACCCACACCTTTTACATACGTGACCCGGATGTAAAAGATGTTTGCTAATTATAGATGACCGATACGAATCACCACGTACTCACAGGAAAGGTTGATATTACCAGTAACCTACTGGTAGGCTCTTCCCACCTATTTGTCGATACCAATAATAATCGTGTAGGACTCGTCACCGCAAACCCTGACGCAGGTTTACACGTAAACAGTAACGCCTACGTAAACACGGATTTACGTGTGGGATCGCAAATCGAAATAAACGCAACAGCTGGGCGTGTGAAAGCGGCTTCGTTTGAAGGTGATGGCTCTTTATTAGAGAATATACCAGCGGGTGCAGATGGAGCCGCGGCTACGATTGGGACCCCGACCATAACGACCGGACTCGCGGGGACAGAGGCATCCGTGACTAATTCTGGTACGAGTTCTGCTGCCGTTTTTGATTTTGTTATTCCGAGAGGTGATGCGGGTACTAATGGTACTAATGGTACTAATGGTAATGATGGTGAGGATGGAGCCGCAGCTACGATTGAGGACCCGACCATAACGACCGGACTCGCGGGGACAGAGGCATCCGTGACTAATTCTGGTACGAGTTCCGCAGCCGTTTTTGATTTTGTTATTCCGAGGGGTGATCCGGGTACTCCGGGTACTAATGGAACCAACTATTTCACGTTAAGTGGATCGGATATTTATAGGAATACGGGGAATGTGGGGATTGGGACGACGTCACCCAACAACTCACTCCATATATATAAAGCGGCTGCTGAAGGTACGTCTGGACTATTCATAGAAAAAGCGAGTGGTGGTGCAGAAACTACTGCCGCTTTATTCTTCGGCGTGAACGCTCCGGGAGAGAACCCCGGAGTCGCGAAAGCTGCTATATTTTATGAACGCAATTTGGTGAACGGACGTGGTGATCTAAAGTTTTGTAACGACGCTTCTTCGGATGCGAACGCTGTCACGACGGAAGCCGTCGATACGAGGATGATTATTAAGAATAACGGCGACGTGGGAATCGGTACAGTCTCACCCGACAAGAAATTACACGTCTATGGTAGTATACAATGCCATAACACTGGTACCACGGGTGATGAAAATGGATTGTTTTTACAGTCTGTAGGTGATTGGTATAATCTTTCACCGGGTAACGACGGATATTTACACCTCCTCGGGGGGGCGTCTGGACAAGGTAACATGTCTGGTAATTTCTCCTCAATGAAACTCGCAAAACTTATCACATACAGCGATTTGGATGTGAATGGAGATGTAAATATCAGTTCAGGAAACAAAGTTAGAATCAACGGCGACGACGCAGTGTTCCCTCGAATAACACTCGTGAACGGTACGAGCTATTCTTTGACCAGCGGTTCTTGGACAAAGTTGTGTGATTTCGGTCATAATTACTTGGACGGAGCCTACTTCATAAAAATAGAATGGAATTACGGTGGTACAGGTCATTATTGGGCTGGGATGGCGACTGGAATGGTTCCCGCGAAAAGTTACACACATGTTCAATATAACCACGCACCCGATGAACCTTTATCCCTGAATCATTTTTACCATCATAGGACGGTTGGCCGATTTGAATTTACACTGGATAGTGATAATTATTGGGGTGCAAGTTACGGGAGGATAGCGCTGTGGGTCAAGGGAGGTTCAACTGCGACGCACCAATTTTATGTAGACGTACGAAAGATTTTATAATGTCGCGTAAAATATATATGTCAGACGAGATCCTAGAAGTACACGGAACTCAGGCTTCATTACTCGTACTCAGATCTAAAAGAAACCGAAAACTTTATGAGTCTGACTGGACCCAAACGAACGATATACGCTTGGAAAACGAAGAGGAATGGGTCGCGTACCGCCAGGGGCTTCGAGACCTTCCGTCCCTCGAAACACCGATTTGGCCCGAGCAACCACAAGTAAAGATAGTCCAAGGAAAAAACATACGGACCGAATTGAGTGACACAAAAGAAGAACTCCAATCCGAAAAGAATAAAGTTGCCACGATGGAACTATTAGTCGCATCCCTCGTCAAACGTGTCGGGGATCTCGAAAATCTAGTGATTTAAAGAAAAAGCGCTTTCGTAAAGTACAAAATGTCTTGCATCGCCACTCTCAGGCCCATCGTTACCACCACCCCCATTCGATCCAGGAACAGGGTTAAGTCCCGCACCGTAGTACGGGCGACCAATGAGGGCTCTCGTTTCACAAAGATCGACCGCCCTAACGATTTTCTAGCGGTCGCAGAGCGCGTTAACGGTCGTGCGGCTATGATTGGTTTCACTTCCGCGGTGGTCGATGAGATCATGACTGGTAACCCTATCAGCGCACAATTCCAAGAAAACATCGGACTCTCCATCGCCGTCGCATCCTTGGTTTTCCTCGGCACCGCCGCTAACCCGGAGGATGAGGGATACGTCCAGGGACCTTGGAAGCCCGAGACCGAACTCGTCAACGGTCGACTCGCGATGATCGGAATTCTTTCACTCCTTCTCACCGAATCTATTCATCCACAGGTCCCATTGTTTTGAGCTTAAAAATAAAAACTCAGTATAATATAAAATGTCAGGTGGAATTGCCCAACTCGTCGCCATTGGTGCCCAAGATGCTCATATCGTAGGGAAACCCGAGGTATCATTTTTTAGGTCTAACTATAAACGTCATACAAACTTCGCCCAAACTGTTGAGAAACAGGTTATCCAGGGCAACCCCACCGCGAATGGTATGTCCACCGTTCGTTTCGAGCGCAAGGGTGATCTCGTCGGTTACGTTTACATAACTAACCGTGTCGCTGGTACTGCACTTACCCGTGCGAACTGGGAAAAGCAGATCGCTAAGGTTGATTTATTAGTGGGAGGTCAGGTTATTGATACTCAAACCTCTGAATTTTCCCAAGAAATCGCTCCAGTCATGCTCGCGCAGACGTATTCTAAGTCTCTCGCCGCTGCCGGTGGAAATGACTCGCGATTTTACCCTCTTCGTTTCAGCTTTTGCGAGAACGCCCAATCTGCTCTTCCTTTAGTTGCTTTACAGTACCATGACGTAGAGCTTCGAATTACATGGGGTACTGGTGTTGGTGGTGGTGCCAATGCGATTGCCTCCGATTATGAAGTTCATACTCAGTTCATTTACCTCGACACTGACGAGCGTACCACTCTCGCGAATACACCCCAGAACATGCTCATAACCCAAACTCAGAAGATGGTTAAATCTGGCAGTCCCACCCAGGAACTTTCCTTTAATCACCCCGTTAAGTTTTTGGCGACCTACGATTCTACTGGTGTAGGTGTGGCTGGTGGTAACGTTAAGCTTCAGATCAACGGTACCGATGTCGGTGATGCTAAGCATAGCGTAAACTACACTTCGACCGCACTCTATCATCATACCCCTTTCTCTACATTGAATTCCAGTGTCGATACACATCTCCTCTACCCCTTCTGCTTAGATACCAGCAAGCTCCAGCCCACGGGATCCTTAAATTTCAGTCGTATTGACAGTGCCCGCCTTCTCTCTGATTCTGGCAATTTCAACACTGATATATATGCGGTTAACTATAACATTTTACGTATAGAAAATGGTATGGCCGGCTTGTTATATAGTAATTAAATCCTAATTAATAGTAAATGTTAGTCTTTTTATTTTTATTGGCTTTCGTTTTTATGATCACCTACGATCCTAAATCTGGAACTCTTAATCAATATATTCCCACACAGAACGCTCCGTGTAAAGACGGACACTATAATGAAATTCAATTCGCTCAGCACGGATACGAGTGCCCCAGGAACGATAAAGTAGCTATGGGCGCGATTGTTAGTGCTTAAAAAAAAGAATACTTAAAATACCATAATGTTTGCTTTTGATCGTGAAACCGCAACTATCGCTGCCGCAGTATTATGTTTAGTTGCGACCCTCTACATCTACAATGAATTCAAAAAGAATAGGCAAGATATGGAGGAGTTTAAGAACACCGTCAATGAGAAGCAGCGTCCCGTCATCGTGGAGCGCCCCTCCCGTATCCAACTCGTCAAGGCTCCCGTAGAGAAGCCGTCTCCCATCGGTAAGGATGAACCCGTGAAAATCCCTGTTGAGGAATCGAGCGAATAAACTTATCAGGGGATTATAGAGTGCTATGAGCAATGAAGAAACATAAAGCCATCGCCATACCAGTGTCATTTCATGATGGGACTGCGAGATTCTTAACAGTGAGAGATAAAAGATTTAAAGAGTGGATATTCGTCACCGGAGGGTGTAGACGAAGAGAAATATTTAACCCGTTGCGTACAGCTTTACGGGAGCTAGAAGAAGAAACACGAGGGGTCGTATCTTTAAAAAAGTGTGATTATACACATTATTCATTTACGGTTAAAGAAAGTCCAACTGTAGATTTAGAATATAACGTATTCATATTTTTTGTAAATTATTCCAGGACCGATCAACAAGAATTAATACGACGTTTTAACGAAGAAAAGCATAAGATGCATACAAAAAAGATTAATATGAAACGTACATACGATGAAAATGATTTCATGAGTTTCGACACTTTACAAGAATTCAATGGGAGACGTAGATGGGATAGGATAGTCAAAAATGTCGTACGTAATCCAGAGTTCTATACGTGCGTGTCTTCTCTCAATAGAAAATCGTTTGCTATTAAATAATGAAGTCTAAGAACTACATTCTCAAGCAAATCAAAGATATACTCATAGATCATAAATCGTATATGGAAGAAAAAGCTGAGAAATATATTGAAGAAATTAAAACTAAAACTGTGTACGAACTTTTAGTTTTAAAGAAACAACTCGTAACTGAAGATGAAGAATTTATAGATGTTTCGTATCGTCGATCGATTTGGCACGAAGAAGAAGATTAAAAAATTAAGTACAATATAACGTAAGTATGTTTAAGTCGTGGTGTAGACGACAAGGATTTTGCAATGGATCCAATCTATCACACGTGCTCATGGATGGTGGAATACTATCCGTCCCGTTTGATAAATTGAATGAATTTTATGAGATGTACATCAAAGCTGTACAAAGTGGTGAAAAGATATACGTCGTCGAACAAAAGACGGATACGTATAATTTTTTCGTAGATTTAGACTATAAAAGTGATGAACATTTAACATTTGAACATTTAAAAGAAGTTTCTAGGGCTATTTGTGATCGTGTCGCATTTTTTGGGGGTAAAAATGCGTTAATTTCTATAGCCGAACCAAAAGAAGTTGGGAAGCAAATTAAACATGGTATCCATATTAACTGGCCCAAATTTGTAGTCGACAGTAGTTCTGCTACGGCATTACACTCGCATATAGTATCGACTTTAGATATTCTTTTCCCGGGAAGAATGTGGAAAGATATAGTGGATACCGCGGTGTATGGAAATGGGAAAAGAAATACGAAAGGAAGTGGGTTTCGTATGCCTTGGTCTCATAAAAAAGCGAAACATGAAGCGTGCGAGGGTCGAGGGTGTGAAGGGTGTGATAAAGGTAAAGTCACACAAGGAGAATATAAACCTGTCATGTTATACATACAAGAATCTAAAAAGTTGGAATATATTTTTGATCAAGATCCGTGTATAGAACTTTTACATATGGCTACATTGCGCACACAAAATAAAAATCACGTGGTCGTGGAGGGTTCTATGCGGGAAGAAGGATCTTTCGATATTAAAGATACGAAAGATGTTTTTACGGATTACGAAACCACAGATCATATAAATTCTTTTATTCGTAAAAACATGGATGGTCAAGATAAATCAGAAATAGTTAAAATATATAAGCGTGAAAAAACATATCTCGTATCGTCGACATCTAAATATTGTGAAAATTTAGGACGTTCCCATGCTTCCAATCATGTATGGTTCTTAATAGAAGGTGATATGATTTATCAAAAATGTTTTTGTACATGCGAAACTATGAAAGGTAGAAAGTATGGATATTGTAAAAATTTTGGTGGTAGAAGACACGCACTTCCGGATAAAATTTATAAAACTTTGTATCCCAATGGGTATAAAGCTCTTACATTTTGTCAACCTATACCTAAATCTGATGAATCGAATGGGGAATCTCTCGTCGATATGTTATCTAATTTTATTAAAAAATATATAATCAAGGAAGAAGAAATCAAAGTTATTTCCATAAATAAAAAAAGTAAAAAAATGCATATCATAAATACAAACGTATCTTGTCCGGGGTGTAAAAAACAAAAATTACAATTCAGGATAAAACAAAATTCTGTTATGGAACAATTATGTGATTGTAAAACTCGCTCACATAATCTTCTCGATAAAATAGTAAGAGCGTTATAACATGATATTCTTGTTATTCGTAATATTGTTTTTTATAATTGTTACCAACATAACAAAAGTTAAAAGTAGTCCAGTGTATCTAGAAAGTTTAATAAAAGAAACGCATAAATATTCTGGTATACACCCAGATCTGTACGGTGCATTTTTGACCAACATGAACATGGCTAAAGATAACATGGAACATGTGTTCGAAGCTCGAGAATACACAGAACTCGCTGTAAAAGATCTTAACGAAATGGCGTTGTACTTCATAGATATAGATCCAGACACACAGGATGAAATGGCAAGTTTAGGCGACAAAATACTAAAGGAAACAGAACGATTACTCGTTGAAGAAGCGAGCAATCGTAATATCGTTTTTAGGCCTAAATATATTTAAAAGGGATTGTACAATGTATAATTACGAATGACAACCCGCGTAACTCGTTCAGGACGCATTTCTAAAAAACCCACCCGGTTAGAGCCCACGGAGCGACCCGTAGATGATTTTTCGGATGGAGAGTATGATTCAGACTACGATGAAAACGATACAGATATATGTGAAACAGAAGATGAAGATTTTAGTTCCGATGAAGATGAAGATGCGGATGATAACGGTAATTTAGCCGGCTTTGTCGTAGATGATGATGAGGAAAGTGATGAGGAAAGTGAGGCTTAAAAAAATAGACTTTTAATACATATATGGATACGGATATAGGTAATCCTATAGAATATAATCCAACTATGGATGACAAAGATAATGATTCTAGTCAGATAGATCCGCAATATTTTTATTCACAACCACCACCCGCCATGATGCCACCACCTTACCCTATAATGGATGAACCTCAAAAAGTAGATTTATTCGCGTCTTTGGATAAGAACGTGTACATCATTATATTTGTTTCTTTCATTCTTGGATTTTTTATGGGGAAGACTCAACAACCAATCGTTCTCAGACCGGTGTAAGCCATGTTTGATCGTTAGGAAGATTCGCAGATCTAAACTCTCCTATATCTTCCGACTTCTTAGGCTGCACTACGAATCTATTTCTTCCAGTCGTATCTTTTTCGGTATCCCTAAATACACTAAGAGCTGTAACTTCTACATCTGTTAATGTGTTTGAAAATATTTCATTTCTTTTCAAAAAAAGGTACATTAAATATAAAATTATAACACATGCAATTATGTATGTGAGAATCATCTTATTAAAAACTAAGATTTTTTTTAATAAGATGTTTTTTTAAATTTATTTTTTTTATTTACTCAACCTTTGCCTCAGCCTCCTCAGCCTCAGCCTCCTCAGCCTCAGCCTCAGCCTCGGGTTCTTCTGCGATAGCCTGCTGCTCTTCCCTCTCCTTTTGCCTTTGCTTTATCTCTTCGGCTATGATCACATCGGCTTCCTTCACGAGGTCCTCCATAGGAGTATCAGGCTTCTCGAGTTTAAGTTTTTCGATGATATCGGCGGGGTGGCTGATCGGCGCTTCATCAGGGCGGTTATAATATTGAGAGTTCTCATCTCCGGGCTTGTGGAAACCATTACCCTTATCGATCATATCACGCTTACGCTCACTGAACATTTTGGCCGCCATCTTCTGATTATCGGCATACCCAGTCATAAGCTCTTCAAGCTTGTCGTTGGTATAGTGTACGTCATCAATCTTCGCATTGTCGGGTGGAATGAGTAGCCACTTGTACATATCAACTACGTAAATGTCAAACGTACTATCTTCCTTCTGAAGACGCTTTGCGTGATTCGCCGCCTCGTCGCGGGTAGAAAAACACCCTCGAATCTTAATTCCAAACTTTTCATTCTTCTGGGGACACTCTGGTCCTACGATACTAAGGCACGCGAACAATTGACCAGGTACCGTGGTGAAATCTTGTTCAAGAGACATTATATCTTATTGGGGCGTTTTACCTTTAAGTAATCAAACTTAGAGTTAAAAAAGTATAATTTATCATGGAAAATCTTCGCCGTGTTCACAACGACGAAAAGAGAGAACTGATATCAAGAGTCACTCGAAAGGGTGATAGTATATTGGATGTTGGGTGTGGGTTTGGTGGCGATTTAAAAAAGTGGGAAAATGTTGGCGCCAATATAAACATGTGTGAACCTAATGAAGAAGCTTTACAAGAAGCTAAACAGCGAGCAAAAAATATGAAAATACGTGTCAATTTTTATTTGGGAGATATACATGCTACACCCGTGAGAAAACATGATGTCATATGCTACAATTTTGCACTTCATTATATTTTCCAATCTAAAGATTTATTTTTATCAACGATGCGAGAAATTAAAAAAAGATTAAAACCGGGTGGGAGATTTGTAGGTATACTTCCAGATTCTCACACTATGATTTTTAAAACACCTTATCAAGATGATTTGGGAAATTTTTTCGAAATGCAAGAAACCAGTAATGGTGCTTTCGGTGAAAAACTTTTTGTACATTTAGCCGATACACCTTATTACGCAGATGGACCTAAATCCGAACCCTTAGCACATAAGGATATATTAGTTTCACATTTAGAAAATGAAGGGTTTACATTAGATTTATGGGAAGGTTTAAAGGGACACCCTATATCAGAATTGTACAGTAAATTTATATTGGTATATAAAAATGCTGGCCGTGGTATTGCTACTGGTGATCAGCGCTCTTATAGTTAAAAACATACACGAAGACGAGAGAGTGGTAGAAGTTAAAGCGAAGTATAAAAAACTCAGGGAGCATTTAATAAATACACACGAAGAAGACTTTAGGAAAATTTATCAACCAAAACCACTCGTCATTAAACATAAACGGAATAAAACACCAGGATACAATACCAACAAGGGGTCTGAGATAGGGTTATGTCTAGATGGAACGGTTAACGATATGTTTCACGTACTTTTACATGAGCTCGTACATTGTGTAGTAGAAGAATATTCGCATAGCGAAGAATTTTGGAACAAATTTGCGAAATTGACCAATATTGCTGTTCAGATAGGGGTGTACACAAAAATATCAGAACAGAAAGAATTTTGTGGATCGCACGTCATTGATAAATAATATTATATACTTATAAATGTCAAGTGTTATTGATAGTGCCGTGACGGTACCACTAGCCAGGTTTACGATGTCCGTTCTTATATGGATGCTTTTACTATTCAGCATACCTCTCATGCGTTTAGAATGGAAATACTGGGCTAACATGTCCATGTTAACCGTTATCCTACCAATGTTGATATGGTGGCTCGGTAATCACAGCATTTTCTTGAGTGCTAAAACTGGAACCGTGTTCATGGTTTCAGCCTTCTCTGTACTGTTTATGATTCTGTTGACTGAAGGTTTTAGGTGGGCTAAATTAAAGAGGTACCTGAAAGAATATGGTAAAGATCCTAAGGATACTGCCGTAGCAACGTTGATAGTAACGGGTGCTATGGTAGTTGGTGCTGGGGTTGCGTACATATCTCAGAGTGGGGATGTACTTCGATTTTAAAAATAACGTCGCGCGAAATAGAAAAGTATAGCAGCGACAAGCCCCGTAGAGGCTAACCCTACAAAGCTTCGGTTACCCTGTGCGTTTACAAATTGAGGAATGGTGGTTGCGAGTTTATCCTGGACAGGTTTACTCACGGCGGCAGAGCAGCAGGCCGCGACGATGAGAGCCTGCATCTGATCATCGGTGAGATCTAAGGGGTTCCTTTTCTTAGAATCCGAACCCTCGTTGCCAGCGGTTTGGGAAACCATAGAAGGGGGTTGAGCCATCATCTGCTGCTGAACCACACGAGGGTCCATAGCCATCATAGGCGCATCTAAACTATCCTGGGGCTGTCCCATAATGTCGGCGATCGGTGTAGAATCCATGGTTTCTTTACTTTGTAGTATATTTTTTTCAGGCGAATTTTCCACAAATGTAGTACTGTTATTTATAGGAACCATCCCGTCGGTGGGATCAGATAAATTTAACGTAGGAATATTAACTGACATTTAATAGTGAACAATGTTTTCTAATAAATAATTTTTCGCGCTCACCTAGTTTTAGTAATTTTAATGGGAGTACTCTTTTTTGCCTGTTTAAGACTATTGGCTGCGCTTCCACCTTTCGGATTGAACATCTTTTTATGTGTATTCCAATATTCTGGAGCCCCAACCTTAAAATTTTTTCGTAATTTTGCTTTATACCAAAATACACAATCTTCTATCTTGTTACTTTTACTCGTGTTATCCAAAACAATACATTCATAATTTTCGGTACACGCATCCATGACCTTATTAAACATATCAAAATTTGGGAAAATACCAAAAAAGGATTTGTAAAGCTTCTCTCTATTCTGAATGATGTTCTCCCTGAGAATAAACACATAATCCACATTAGCGCGAAGTGCTGGTGGAAGGTCCATACAATACTGCATCGTCAACATGAAGAATATTTTCCAGTGTCGACCATTCATAAAACACTGC
>Ga0209193_1001482_pt1 | contig 11984 bp, 8 predicted proteins | sample COGITO_mtgs_1003_FD_185515 | JGI IMG/M metagenome (GOLD analysis project Ga0209193, IMG submission 185515) | Pelagic marine microbial communities from North Sea - COGITO_mtgs_100330 (SPAdes) (version 2) | ecosystem: Environmental > Aquatic > Marine > Epipelagic ... | reverse complement strand
AAGGAGGCGATATGGTTAGAGTTGGTGGTATGGGCTATTCAATTGATGTATCAAAGCCTCAAGGTTCAAGAATAACAGATATGACAATTCTTAAAACTGGTGAAAAAGTTGAAGCAAATAAATCTTACCAAGTTGCAGGATGGGCTTCAGTTAATGAAAATACTGAAGGCCCAGCAATTTGGGATGTTGCCGAGAGTTGGATCAAAAAGCAAGAATCTGTGAGTATAGACCCAAACACTTCTGTAAAAGTTTCAGGAATATAAATATTTTAATTATTTTTAATTACACATAATTTTATTTTTAAATTAAATTATTTATCTTGTGTTTTTAAGTAAGCTACAATTGCGTCTAAGTCTTTATCTTTCTTCAGTCCACCAAAAGACATTTTAGTGCCTTTGATGAATTTTTTTGGTTTTCTTAAGAATTCAACCATGAGTTCTTCAGTCCAGATTCGACCTTCTTCTGCAGCTACTTTAAAGCCCTTTGAGTATTTATATCTATTTGCCGTGCCCATTTTGCGACCAATAATTTCATATAATTGAGGCCCTGATTTATTTTTAGCGCCTTCACCAACTGCATGGCAGGCTTTACATTTTTTGAATACTTTTTTCCCAGCATTTATTAATTTGGGATCAATAGAAGCCGTATCTTTTTCGACTGGACTCAACGCAGATTGTTTTATCTCCACTTCAGTAGAAGTTTCTTTGGGAGTAACATCAATAATACTTGCACGCTTAGTTATTGATGTAGATTTTTTACAATTTTCCATACATGGCTCTTTTGACCAAATTGGATATTCGCTAATTTTCCTATCATCAATAATAAAACCGTTACTATTGTACATATTAAATTCTTGAAAATTGTTTTCGTTCAACACGAAATCATCTTCGATTAAATCATTTGAGTATAGTATGTAGGCAACTATTGAATAAACTTCATCACTTGTAAGAGTTTGAGCTCCCCCAAATGGCATTGATCTATTTATATAGTCCCAAAGTGTTGAAAGATATGGCCAATAAGATCCAACTGTCTTAACAGGATCTTCATCTGCTAGAGTATCAAATCCTCCAGCAAGTGCTGGCCAGTTACCAACACCTTCAGCAAAGTCACCATGACAAGATGCACATTTGTTGGCAAAGGTCTCCTCGCCTACTATAGCGTCGCCATTTCCAACAGGTAAACCACGGCCATCAGGTAAAATATCAACATCCCATGCAGTAATTTCAGACGGCAATGCGGTTCTTCCTAAACCAAGCTTACTGTCAGCAAAAATTGGTGTTGTTGCCAGAATACTCATTATTATTAAGCTAAGATACTTCAACATTTTCGACCTCACCTGTAGCTTTTAAATTCCATGTTTGAATGCAATTATTATGATAAACAGAGTTTTCACCTCGAATTTCACGGAGTTGATGTTTGGTAGGTTGAATATAACCTGTTTCATCAATTGCTCGTGCCTGGAGAAGCCATTCTTCGCCGCTCCATTCAGTATCTAAGTAAAATCGTGTTAGTGCTTTCGTTTCACTTTGATTGCCTAGGCGTGCTGTTTCCCATGTAATTCCACCATCTTTAGAGATATCAACTCTTGTGATTTTTCCATGACCTGACCAAGCTAATCCCGACATTACTAAAGGACCATTTCCATGTGTAACTGGTCTCTGCGGGCTAGGAGATGTTATAATAGATTTGGCATCCATTACCCAAGTCCATTTTCGTGCGATGCCGTTTGCTAACACATCTGTATATTTAGATGTTTCCTCCCTACTTTCAACAGGAGTATCGGATACTTCTATTCTTCGGATCCATTTTACCCACATGTTGCCTTCCCAACCTGGAACAACAAGACGTACGGGGTAACCATGTTCTTTTCTAAGTGCCTCGCCATTCGCTTTAAAGGCTACTAAAACGTCATCAAGTGCTTTTTCCATTGGAATTGAGCGTCCGTTGGATGAAGCATCAGCACCCTCAACATAAACCCATTTATCTTTTAGATCCTGTGCTTTATTTAAACCTGCTTCATTTAATAATAATCTCAAAGGTACACCTGTATACTCCATGTTATGAATCATTCCATGAGTAAACTGTGCTCCATTTAATTGTGCCCCAGCCCATTCCATACCAGTATTAGCAGCACATTCACAAAAGTAGACATGGTTTTGTCTTGGAAATCTTTCAAGATCTTCATAGGTAAAAATAAGTGGGTTATCTACTAACCCATTAATCATTAGCCTGTAGTCTTTCTTTTGTAATTCAATTGCACCTGAATGGTGGCGCTCAAAAGCACAGCCTTGTGGTGTAATGGTGCCTTCTAAGGCATGTATTGGTGTAAAATTTATTGATGAAATCGGGCCAGCAGTTAACCAAGGTACATTTCGTCTAATAACATCATTTTCAAATTCTATTGGTAAACCATATGGTGTTTCATCAACACCATCTCCAGTGAAAGATGCCCAATCTTGGACATTGGTGATTAATGGATCGGCTTCATTCGCAGTTGAGGCAGATGCTAAGGTGCCTGTTATTGCAGCTGCTGAGCCGCTTAAAAATGCACGACGTGACGGTGCTTTTTTATTATTACTCATCGCTAAGAAGTCCTTTCGGAATTAATTCAAGCTTATGTTATCATATAATATAGATTTAACAATATTAAATTCATATTATTGAATATAACATTTTATTAAATTTTATATTGTATATTAGATAATATAAATTAGTGATAAAAATGCTTAAGTGCTAATCATTGTAAGTGTTCATTATATTTATAGGAAGTTAATTATGCGATTTTTGATCTTATTCGCTGTTTCGGTTTTTTTTGCTAGTATTGTAAAAGCTCAAACTGCTATTTTATATAATTATGAGGGTACTTTTGATGACGCAACATTTAGTGTTGAAGGTGCAATATTAGGTAAGGGTCTTGTTATCGATCATATCAGTCATACAGGTGATATGCTTTCACGAACTGCAAACGATGTTGGTTCAGATATAGAAATTTTTAAATCTGCTGATATCTTTTTGTTTTGTTCAGCTGCAATTTCTAGAAAAGTCATGGAAGCTAACCCTCTAAACATTGCCCATTGTCCATATAATATTTTTGTTTTTGAGAACGATAATGGTGTGCATATTGGGCATCGAAGTTATCCTGAAGGCCCAATGCAAATAGTCCATGAACTGTTAACTGATATAATAAGCCAAGCCTTGGACTTTTAAAGGCGCAGTAAGCGCCTTTAATTTATTGTTCTAAGAAACTTCTTAATTTTCTACTACGACTTGGATGTTTTAATTTCCTCAAAGCTTTTGCTTCAATCTGTCGAATACGTTCTCGTGTGACGCTAAATTGTTGTCCAACTTCTTCAAGCGTATGGTCTGTGTTCATTCCAATGCCAAATCGCATGCGTAATACGCGCTCTTCACGAGGAGTAAGTGAGGCTAATACCCGTGTAGTAGTTTCTTTGAGGTTTCCTTGGATCGCAGATTCCAATGGTAAAATAGCATTTTTGTCTTCTATGAAATCACCTAATTGAGAGTCTTCTTCGTCCCCAATTGGTGTTTCTAATGAGATGGGCTCTTTTGCTATTTTCATTACCTTACGGACTTTATCCAAAGGCATTTGTAGCTTTGAAGCTAACTCTTCAGGCGTGGGTTCACGTCCAATTTCATGTAGCATTTGGCGACCTGTTCGAACCAACTTATTAATTGTTTCAATCATGTGAACAGGAATACGAATAGTACGTGCTTGGTCTGCAATTGAACGAGTTATTGCTTGTCTGATCCACCATGTAGCATAAGTGCTAAATTTATAACCACGGCGGTACTCAAATTTATCAACAGCTTTCATGAGTCCAATATTACCTTCTTGAATCAAATCCAAGAATTGCAATCCACGATTTGTGTATTTTTTCGCAATTGAGATAACCAAACGCAAATTTGCTTCGACCATTTCTTTTTTAGCACTTCGTGCTTCTTTTTCGCCTTTTTGAACTTGATTAACAATTCTTCGAAATTCTGGAATGTCTACACCAACATAATGACCAACTTGTGCCATATCAGCGCGTAGTTCTTCAGCTTTTTCACGGTGTTTTTCAATGAAAGTTTTCCAACCACGTCCATCTTCATTTTCAGCTATCTTATCCAACCACATAGGGTCTAATTCTTGACCACGGTATTTATCAACAAATTCGCGTCGATTGATACGAGATTGGTCAGCTATTTTAACCATGCCTGAATCGATAGACATAATTTTTCTGTTTATCCCATAAAGTTGGTCGATAAGAGCATCAATTCGATTGTTATGAAAATGCAATGCATTCACTTGTTCAACAAGACTATTGCGTAATTTCTGGTATGATTTTTCTGATTTATCAGAGAATGTATCATCTTCATTAATAGTTGCAGATATTCTTTCATCCTGCATGCTTGCCAATTTATTATAATCTTTAGCTATTTTTGCTAATGTGGCTAGAACATCTGGCTTAAGTGTTTCTTCCATTGCTGCAAGAGAAATATTTGCAGCATCATCTTCATCATCTTCATCATCATCTTCATCATCATTTAAGCGATTGCCGTCAGCATCTAATTCGTGGGCTGGCGAAGATGAAGGTTTTGGAGCTCCAGTAAGAGGGCCAACCATTGGATCTTCATCATCATCTAGCGTGTCACTAAATGTAGTCTCTAGATCGATCACATCACGAAGAAGAATTTCTTCCTCCAAAAGTTCATCGCGCCAGATTGTAATAGCTTGGAATGTTAAAGGGCTTTCACATAACCCTTCAATCATTGTTTTACGCCCAGCTTCAATTCTTTTTGCTATGGCAATCTCACCTTCGCGAGACAATAATTCTACTGACCCCATTTCTCGCAGGTACATGCGAACGGGATCATCAGTTCTGTCTAAGGTTTCTTTGCCTGTTGCAGCTAAAGTCACTTCTTTAGCGTCGTTAGCAACAACAGTTACATCTGTTGGCCCTTCGTCTTCAACTTCATCGGCTTCAATAATATTTATACCCATTTCAGAAAGCATAGACATTACGTCTTCTATCTGTTCTGAAGCAACCTGGTCCGGTGGCATTACATCGTTAAGCTCATCATACGTTATGTAGCCTCGTTCGCGAGCAACTGCGATCATCTTTTTAACTGCAGCTTGGCTCATATCGCCCATGCCTTCGTTAACTTCACCTTTTTTTGAACTATCTTCTTTAGTGGCCATTGGAAGCTCCTTAAATGGATCTCTCAAGTGATTCGGCGAATCAGTTGATACTTGCACGAATCAACACATTGATGGGGTGATTCGCAATGGCTTTAACGTGTTTTTTTGACCCAAATTTGGTTATCTAGCATATTTTGTAGATTTTTTGACATTTCCGAAGCGTTTTCATCAGTTTCTGAGTACTCTTCCTCCACCGCTCGAGTTGCCTTTGCCTTTGCAATTGCTGCTTGTTGAAGTCGCCATGTTAGTCCTTCATCAACCAAACCAGTTAAATCTTGTTCTGCTTCTTTAATTTCATTGAAAGCACCAATTAATGCGACGTGTTTTGCTAACTCTTCCTCTAAAGTTTGTTCGACAAGGTCTGGGGGTGAGTTTTTTTTCAAGTATGGATGATTTTTTATTGGTTTTAATTTCATTAATTTATCTAAGGGTGAATAACCTAATGAGTTTTGGATATTGATTGCAAAATTATCTTTTACGCCTGCATCTGTTTTCTTGACATGTAAATTTATTAATACAGCGTTCATAATTTCTACCAAATCTGGAGTGGTAATTGGACATCTTTCCAGGGCACTTTCATTTTTAAGTGCAGCAGATTGATTTGTAATTGCAGAAACCAAGATGAGGCTTTCTCTAAGGCGCCAGTTTGTTTCATCAGATTGCATTGCGAGCATGGATGATTTTGTATTAGGTGATGCTAATAATTTTGGCTTTTTACCCCAACTTTGTGAAGATCCATAAGATTTAGATTTATTAGCTAAATTCATGTTATTATTTATTGGTGAAAATAATTGATAGCGTAATTCTTTTATGGCCTGGCCATAATGGTGTCGGATTGACTTGTCGCGAATGGTCAGTACTGCAGCCCTTAAGGATTTATCTAATAGAGCTCGCCTTTCTGGACTGTCAAAATTTTTGCCTTCAGTTTCACGTTGCCATAAAAGATTTACCATAGAAACAGAATTATCTAACAGTTCTTGCAAAAAGGTTGCCCCTTTATCTTTTAAAATATCATCTGGGTCTTGGCCAAGTGGTAAAATACAAAATCGAAGTGACTTACCTGCCTCAAGCAAAGGTAGTGCCAAATCTATAAGCCTCATGGCAGCTCTCAAGCCTGCGGTATCTCCATCAAGTGCAATAATAGGTTCATGATGAATTCGCCAAATTAATGCTAATTGATTTTCAGTTATTGCAGTCCCAAGAGGTGCTACTGCGTGTTTAAAGCCAAATTGAGAAAGAGCAATTACATCCATATATCCCTCTGCAACTATCAGAGAATTAGCCTTTCCTGACGCTTCGCGTGCCGGAGCGTGGTTATATAGACTTCTACCTTTATCAAATAAGGCTGTTTCATTTGAATTTAAATATTTAGCTCGGGCGTTTGGATCCATTGCTCTTCCACCAAAAGCTATGCATCGACCTTGTGTGTTTCTAATTGGAAACATTATTCGCCCTCTAAAGCGATCAAAAATATTACCACCATCATCTGGTTTGATTGCAAGTCCCGCATCGATTATTTTATTTTCTTTAATTCCTTTATTTAAAAGAAATTGAGACAAAGAAGTCCTATCACCTGGAGCAAATCCGATTTCAAAAGTATTTATAATTTCTGCGGTTAATCCACGTGATTTTATATAATCTTTGGCGTTTTTTGCATTTGATCCATTGAATTGCATTTTATAGAATTGAACGGCATTTTCCATTATGCTTGCTAATTCTTTATTTGTGTCAATTTTTTCTTGAGCCTTAGGATCTCTGGCAGGCATGGTTAGACCAGCTTCACGTGCTAGAATCTCCACCGCTTCAATAAAACTGACATTTTCAGAATTGCGTATGAATGAAATTGCATCACCTTTTTCATGGCATCCAAAGCAGTAATAAAACCCTTTTTTATCGTCTACATGGAAAGATGCAGTTTTTTCTGAATGAAATGGGCATGGTGCCCAGTAATCACCTTTTGCTATATTTGTTTTCTTTTGTTCCCACGTAACTTTGCGCCCAACAACTTGCGATAGGGACGAGCGATTTCGTAATTCTTCTAAAAAACCAGGGGGCAGACTCATGTGTATATAATGCTCACGCACATACTTTTAAGCAAGTAAATATATGCCTTTTTTAGCATTATGAATAAATAGGTCTTTTGTATCTTCATTCTTGATCAATTATGATTGTCTGGCGTAAAGTATTATCTGATTTATTGAAAATTAAAATTTTTTTTGTATTGTCAACTATTGCATACCAGTTGTCGCCTTGAGTGTATGCAGTTGCAGAAACTCCAATTGGTAAAGTTATATCATTTACTTGAAATGTTTGGCTATTATTTGAGAAACGCATGACAAACATAAATATTAAGGTTATGAACCCTATGATCATTATTGCTAATAAGGTTGTTACTAATCTACGTAATAATTTTAAATTAGCTGGCTCTGCTGAATATTCTAAAGGATCATCCATGTCTGCACCTTATGTAGTTGAATTGACTTTGGGTGAAAACCCTGCACCCCGCCTAGATAAGGCATTAGCTTCTGTTGTTCCAGCCGAAGTTACATTGAGCCGTTCTCGTATTACAAAGTTAATAGCTGAAGGTGCTGTTACTCTGGCAGGCGAGCCTATAACCAAACTAAAGTATAAGGCTCCAGCAGGTAGTATTTTTAGGATAGTTATGCCTCCAGTGCAAGACTATGAAAATGCACAGCCTGAAAACATACCATTAGATATAGTATTTGAAGATGATCATTTGATTATTGTTAATAAACCTGCAGGCATGGTTGTTCATCCAGCTCCTGGTTCTGAAAATGGAACTTTGGTTAATGCGTTATTGTATTATTTTGATGGTAATTTATCTGGTGTTGGTGGAGAAAAAAGGCCTGGTATAGTTCACCGAATTGATAAAGATACATCGGGCCTTTTAGTAGTCGCAAAGTCTGACTCAGCTCATGCGGGATTGGCTAAGCAATTTGCTGACCATTCAATTTCTCGAAGATATTTAGCTGTTTCAAAAGGTGTGCCTCAAAAAAGTGATCCTAGGCTTGCAGGCTTGCGTGGTGTTAATTTTGAAGATGGAGGTGTAATAAGAGTTGCAACAAATATAGCTCGGCATAAAACTGATAGAAAGCGTATGGCTGTAGTTCAAGATGCTGGAAGGCATGCAATTACTCGTGCAACTGTACTTGAAAATTTTGCTCATTCAGCTCTTATGGAATGTTGGTTGGAAACTGGTAGAACACATCAAATACGTGTACACTTTTCTCACATTGGGCATGGCTTGATTGGTGACCCTATTTATGGCTTACGTAAAGCAATGCCTGGATCTGTCTTCGAACCTGAAGATATGGTTATTGTAAAAGGGTTTTCTCGCCAAGCGCTTCATGCAAAATCAATTGGTTTCATACACCCAATTACAAAAGAATATATGAATTTTGACTCTGATATACCTTCTGATTTGATTGAATTAATTGAAATACTGAGAAAAAAATAAATATCACAAATTTACTCATGCCATAAATGCAAAGAAATCATGGCATGAGTATGTGAGGGTATTAACTTTCCATGGCTTCTAATTCATCAATCATTGAACTTATTAAACTTAAGCCTTTATCCCAAAACTTAGGATCACTTGCGTCTAATCCAAAAGGTTCAAGTAACTCTTTATGATGCATTGAGCCACCAGCAGAAAGCATGTCAAAATATTTATCCTGGAAGTCAATATTCCCTTCTTCATAAACTGCATATAACGCATTTACTAACCCATCTCCGAATGCGTACGCGTACACATAAAAAGGTGAATGAATAAAATGTGGTATATATGTCCAGAAGGTCTCATAACCCTCAACAAAATTGAATATTGGGCCTAAACTTTCAGCCTGAATCGACATCCATATTTCGTTTATTTGATCTGGAGTTAATTCTCCATTAGCTCTTGCGGCGTGTAGTTTGCATTCAAAATCATAAAAAGCAATTTGGCGAACAACCGTATTGATCATGTCTTCAACTTTATTCGCCAGTAAGTGTTTTCTTTTTACTGGATCCGTTGCTTTATCCAACATTTTTCTAAATGTTAACATTTCTCCAAAAACTGATGCAGTTTCAGCCAAAGTTAATGGTGTTGATGAAAGAAGTTCGCCCTGAGATGCTGCTAAAACTTGATGTACTCCGTGGCCAAGTTCATGAGCCAAAGTCATTACATCCCGTTGTTTACCCATATAATTTAACATTACATATGGGTGTACATTAGTTACTGTTGGATGGGCAAAGGCTCCAGGTGCTTTGCCAGGCTTAACCCCAGCATCAATCCATCCTTTTGTAAAAAATGGCTCGGCTATATTTGCCATCTTTGGGGAAAAGTCTGAATATGCATCCAAAACTATTTTTTTTGCATCCTCCCACTGAATATCTGAACTATTATCGCTGTCTAATGGTGCATTTCTATCCCATACTTCCAATGAATCTAAGTTCATCCATTTTGCTTTTAATGCATAATAACGGTGTGAAAGTTTTGGGTATGCAGTAACTACTGCGTTTCGAAGTGCTTCTACGACCTCGGGCTCTACTTGATTTGCTAGGTGGCGACTAAATTGAGGTGTAGGCATTTTGCGCCAACGGTCTTCCACTTCTTTTTCTTTTGCTAAAGTGTTGGTAATTCTAGAAAATAATGAAATATTTTCTCCAAAAACTTTTATTAGTGCGCGTGTTCCTTTTTCTCTAGTTTCGCGATTTTTATCAGAAAGTAAATTTAGTGTAGCCTCTAAGCTGAGCAATTCATCATCCACATTAAATTTTAAAGAAGCCATTGTTTCGTCAAATAAACGATTCCATGCAGCTGTTCCTACAACAGATTGGTCGTGTAAAAACTGCTCCAATTCATCTGATAATTGATGCGGTTTCATTTTGCGTAAGTTATCTATTATAGGTTTGTAGCGTGATAGTTTGTGGTTTGAATTTAATAAATTTTGTATATGTTCATCGTCTATATTATTAATTTCTAAGCTAAAAAATACCAAAGGTGTTGTGAAGTCTGTGATTTTTGACTGCATATCTGCCATAAATTTACTACGATTGGCATCACTTGTATTTTGGTAATAACTTAATCCAGCAAAAGACATAACGCGTCCAGCAACGTTTTGAATATCTTCATACCTTTCTATGCAGTTCAAGAGGCCTTCAGCTGTGAGACCATCTAGTTGGCCCTGATACTCAGATGCGAAACTACTACAGTTACTTTCAAGCGCTTTTAAATCTTTTGTGATTTCTTCCCCATCTGGTGATGGATAGAGATCATTCAAATCCCAATTTGGCAAGTCTCCAAAGTCACCTGTCACGGTGTCATGAGAGTCAAAATTAATTTGAGGTAATTGAAAAGATTTAAACATAACAAGCTCCTTAGATTCGCTGTTGAATTAAGTACGCAAATAGAAAACTGAAAGCAATTTATATCTCTCATAATTACTAAGTAAAAATGTGAAATTTTCTGATAATTAGCTAATCATGAGCAGTTATTAAGAACATTTGTATCGATATTATTGACACTTTAAATAAATAAGTAATGATCAGTTTAAATCGAGGAAAAAAAATGAAATATAATAAGTTAGGCCAAACAGATTTGGTTGTGAGTGAACTTTGTCTGGGTACTATGACTTGGGGTACACAAAATTCAGCTGAAGATGCATTTTACCAAATTGAAAAATCAATAGATGCAGGTATTAACTTTATAGACACTGCAGAGTTATATCCAGTGAACCCAATTAGTGGAGCTACGCAAGGTGAAAGTGAACGTATTTTAGGGGAATGGCTTAATAAATCAAATTGTAGAGACGAACTAATCATTGCTACAAAAATTGCTGGAAATGGCCCAAAGCATATTCGTAATGGTGAAGGAATTACCAAAAAATCATTGTTTACTGCTATAAATGCTTCACTGAATCTTTTGAAAACTGATTATATTGATTTGTATCAACTTCACTGGCCAAACCGCGGTTCTTATCATTTCCGCCAAAATTGGCGATTTGATCCAACAAGCCAAGATAAAAATATAGTTTTAGATCACATGAATGAGGTTCTTCAAGCCTGTGATATGCTAAAAAAAGAAGGCAAGGTACGTGCTTTTGGATTATCAAACGAAAGTGCTTGGGGTACAGCGCAATGGCTGCGTATTTCAGAAGAGAAAGATTTACCTCGAATGGATAGTATTCAAAACGAATATAGCTTGATGTGTAGAATTTTTGATACTGATTTGGCCGAACTTTGTCATAATGAAAATGTTGGATTATTGTCATTCTCGCCATTAGCTACAGGTATTTTATCAGGCAAATATTTAGATGGTGCCATACCAGAAGGGTCAAGGGGCTCTATTGTAAATGGATTATCAGGTAGGATGACTTCAAGAATTGATGCAGCAACACGCGCGTATATGGAAGTTGCAGAAAATTACGGTTTAGACTCCTGTCAGATGGCACTTGCTTGGTGTAGGACGCGGCCTTTTATGGCTTCGGCAATATTTGGGGCGAGAACAAAGGAACAATTATCAAACGCACTTGCTTCAGTAAATGTGGATTTATCAGATGATTGTTTGCGTGCTATCGAAATGGTTCACAAAAAACACCCGATGCCATTTTAAATATAGATTTAATTAAAATCCATGCATTCTTTTAGCCCACTGCAAACCAATGAAGGCACCTTTCACGCGGGGTAAGAGAAATAAAGCAATAGTTATAAAAATAAGAATGAAACTGACCGCTAAAACTAAAGGGTCGGGACGATACCATTCAAATATAATTAACATTAA
>Ga0209193_1001481_pt1 | contig 11984 bp, 10 predicted proteins | sample COGITO_mtgs_1003_FD_185515 | JGI IMG/M metagenome (GOLD analysis project Ga0209193, IMG submission 185515) | Pelagic marine microbial communities from North Sea - COGITO_mtgs_100330 (SPAdes) (version 2) | ecosystem: Environmental > Aquatic > Marine > Epipelagic ... | reverse complement strand
GGAACACTCCTCTTTTTTTAGGGATTAAAAATTTTCATTGTTTTTAGGGATTGACCGCTACTGCCCTTTACTATAAATTTGTAACAGGTGTTGAAGGTGAAGACACACTTTTATCACTAGTAATAAAATTAAACCCTATGACTCGTGTACGTTTAGAAATTGATGAAGTGCAAATTCATCGCCCCAAAAAAAGATGGAAACTCTACTTTTTAGTAGTTACAGATCATCCTACAGAAGAGGATAAAATGATCATCACAACCCTACCTCACCAACCTTTTAAGTTGTCTAGAAGGCATGACAATTCTTTCCAGTTTGACACGGATGATGCTGGATCTAATGGCTTGTTTGTCTTGAGTAGAGCACTTCCAGCAGATCGAGAGTTAAACGTACATCTCTATCTACGGCATACACGAAAAGCCACCAGAGATTTGGGTGAAATTTTGAAAGACATTGAACAGGGTATTGGAGGTGATGCTTTTGGTATGGTTACCGATGTGGTAGGCACCTCTACCCTACCTTGGCTGGTGGTGGCTAAAAAAGCGGTACCCATGATTGGGAAGATCCTTTTGAAGCTAAAAGATAGAGATTTTGGGTTTTTAAGTGCTTTTGAACGGTTTGGGCCTGAGTTTGAAGACCTTTATGAAATTGATAGAAAAAAAGAGTTTAGTGGCGATGCTTCTTTGGTGTACAGTTGGTCTGTAGAGGAGTAATACCCTAGAAATAACGGCCCTACAAAAAATAGGGAGTTGTTATTTTCACCATTTATGGGGATTGTTTAGCGGTGGTTATTTTTTAAACTTTAGAACATAAAAAAAGTTGTGAACTCTGGGAATATTAAGCAGTTAATACAGGCTTTTTTTGGATATAACGAGTAGTGGGTAATTAAAACAAAATGAAGAAAGGAATAATTTATAGCTTTTTCGGTTGGTTAATTGAATGTCTAAGGTATCTGAATCTTGTTGAACTTTTCAAGTTTATTGGTGTGAAATTTTCCCCGAATAATCGGATAACTGCTTTAAGATTTTCTGTTGACCTATTTATTATTCTTAAGTGGATTTTTATTTCAATTATATGGTGTCTAAATGTAAAGAATACTTATATTAACTTAATTGTTTGGTATTTAATTTTCACAAATGTTTATACCTATTTCTATTATCATACTTGGGACAAAAACATAAATAAAGCAGAATTCGATTTCGACAGGATTAAAAGAAGATTTTTAAATCTTGGGTTATCAATTGCTTATAATGTTTTCTCCTTTGCTTACCTATTTGCACAACCTTTTTCAAATAATTTTAAATGGAATAATGGGTCTTCTACCTTTCAAGACTCAGTATTATATAGTTTGGCAAATTCATTCACAACTACGTATGAATCAGTCGAGACCATGACTAGTGTTGGACAAAGATTAACATTGTTAGAAACTGCCATTTCATTTTTCTTCTTAACTATAATTTTAAGTAACTCAATTCCTCAAGTAAAAACAGATTAATATGGCCTATAGAAACAAGACATACGTATGCTTTGATGCAGACAGTGATATCAGGTATTACAATTTAATGAAGGCTTGGAAAGAAAACGACAGTATGGCTTTTGATTTCTACAATGCACACGAAATAAATAACCTTCGGGATGGTAGTAGTGAAGCTCAAATCAAGAGAAAATTAAGAGAAAGATTACAAAACACAAAGGTTCTCGTGATTTTAATAGGCAAGTCAACAAAGAACCTCTACAAATATGTTCGTTGGGAAATCGAATACGCAATCGAAAAAAACATCCCAATAATTACTGTGAATTTAAACAAGAGTAAAACACAAGACAACTTATGCCCACCACTCTTGAAAAAAGAACTCGCAATATATATACCCTTTGGCCCCGAAATAATGGATTATGCATTAAATAATTGGCCTTCAAACCATACAAAGTATAAGGCTAATGGAGATACAAGACCTTATAAATACAACAAATCCGTTTACGATAAACTAGGTGTTTAAGAAATAGACTACCATCAACAATGTATAAACACCATAAAAACAGATGTTTATACGAGACTTTGGAAACAAAAAATTTATTAAAAACAATGAAAACAAAATACATTTTAACTTTAGCAACTATTTTAATTTTAATTTCTTGTGGTAAAAGTGAAAAGGAAATTAGAATCGAAAAAGAAATTGAAAAGAAAAAAATTGAGCTTCAAAAAATCCATGAACAAAAAGTTAATATTGGTAAAAGAAAGAGAATAACAGAATTAACAATAGAACTTCAGAGAGTACCTGAGATTATTAATAAAATTGAAGAGGATATAAAAAATATAAATGTTTTTCAAATTGGTAGATTACAGTCAACAAAAAACAAACAATTAAAAAAAGCTTATAGCCAATTAAGAGAAATACAACAACATAGAGAAAGACTAAAAAATGAAATACCACAATTAGAATACCTTAAAACTTTTGAATTTCAAAAAGAACCAGATAGTATTATCAAATACATTTTTGAATCTGCTAAAAAAGGAGACTTTTCGGATTTTCGAAACTTATGCGATCCTTATGGCGAAAATGATGGTGATGTTAGATCAATTTGTAACGCTGAAATACTATCAAAGAGACTAAGGAATGAATTACAAGACACATTTAAAAATGGAAGAATTATTGGCAAAGCTATTATTGAAGATGATAGAGCAGAAATAGAATTTGCTTATGGTTTAAGTTCTAATAAACTTGAAAAAATGGAAATGATCAAAAGAAATAACTTGTGGTATTTGTATGCATTATAAAAATAAACAATATGATCACACACTAATAAAAACTTATGCCAAATAATAATTTTTTCACACATTAAGTGAGACATTAAATAATTACTCGTAGTTTAGTAAACAGATTTTAAAATTGTTAGAAACAAACCGAATAAAAGAGGTTTTAAGTAAGAATAAATTAAGTAAACTTAGCTTTTGAGATAGCATGGCAACACTATAATGTAGATTCTACTCAATTATTAAAAAAAATAAATGACAGAACAAAAACAACAATTAGAACAACAACTCTGGAGCATCGCTAATACCTTAAGAGGTAAAATGGATGCTGATGATTTTAGAGATTACATATTAGGTTTCATCTTCTATAAGTACCTGAGTACCAAAATAGAGCTCTATGCCAATGAGATATTAGAGCCAGACAATCTGAAATTTCGCGACCTAGAAGGGCATGCTCAAGAGGCTGCCTATTTAGATGCTGTTAAAGATGCTTCATTAGATAAGCTTGGGTATTTCTTATTGCCTTCAGAATTATTTTCTGAATTGGCAAAACGTGGGAATGCAGGCGGTGTAAATCAATTTATATTGGGAGATTTAGCCAAAGTACTCACGCATATAGAGCAGAGTACGATGGGCTCAGAAAGTGAAGAAGACTTCGGTAACCTGTTTGAAGACTTAGATTTAACCAGCTCGAAGCTTGGTAAATCAGAAAATGATAAAAACGAACTTATTGTAAAAGTTCTCTCAAGCTTAGACGAAATTGATTTTGATATTGCCAATGATGAAAGTGATGTATTAGGCGATGCCTATGAATACCTCATTGGGCAGTTTGCCAGTGGCGCAGGAAAAAAAGCAGGAGAGTTCTATACACCACAGCAAGTATCTAAAGTATTGGCTCAATTGGTAATACAAGGCAAAGACAAATTAAAATCTGTGTATGATCCTACTTGTGGTTCTGGCTCATTGCTATTACGTGTAGCCAAAGAAGTGGGTGAGGTAAGTTCATTCTACGGACAAGAAATGAACCCAACTACCTATAACTTGTGCCGAATGAATATGATCATGCACGATGTGCATTACAAACGGTTCGACATCAAGAATGAAGATACTTTAGGAAAGCCACAGCACGAGGATATGCGATTTGAAGCTATCGTAGCCAATCCGCCTTTCTCTGCCAATTGGAATGCCAATCCTCTTTTTATGAGTGATGATCGTTTTTCGGCTTACGGGAAACTGGCACCAAAATCGAAAGCCGATTTTGCCTTTGTGCAACACATGGTACATCAGTTATCCGATAACGGAACTATGGCTGTAGTGCTACCACACGGAGTATTGTTTAGAGGAGCAGCCGAAGGACATATTCGTAAGTACCTCATAGAAGACCGCAACTACCTCGATGCCGTAATAGGTTTGCCAGCCAACATCTTTTACGGAACCAGTATTCCTACCTGTATTTTGGTAATGAAAAAGGAAAGAACCCATAAAGACAACATCCTGTTTATAGACGCTAGCCAACATTTCGAGAAAGTAAAAACACAAAACTACTTGCGAGAAGAAGACATCAATGGTATTATTGATACCTACACCAATCGCACAACAACAGATAAATACAGCTATGTAGCCACATTGCAAGAGGTAGCAGAAAACGACTACAATCTAAACATACCCCGATATGTAGATACCTTCGAAGAAGAAGAACCAGTGGACCTGGCAACCGTTGCTCAAGAGCTCAAAGCCATAGATACAGACATGGCCACTACCGATGCCACCATAGCCGATTACTGTAACCAACTAGGCATAGACACACCATTCTAGTGAGAGAATTGCAACACATATTATTTGGGCACGCCGCGAAGCGTCGGGCTTTCGGTACTCGCTTTTCGCTGAAGCAAAAGAGCTTAGACATATACCTCAATCCCTCGTGCGAAAAATGAGTTCCGCAGCAACACATATCGAAACCAAAAAATATCTCGTACCAGAACTAAGATTCAACGAATTTGATGGGGCATTAGCTGAACACTTGTTTGAGAACATTTTTCTTTTTTCAACTGGTAAAAACATAAAACAAAAAGAAGCATCGTCTGAATTTAAAACCCCTTGTGTGCGATATGGAGAATTGTATCATATGTATAGAGAAGTGATAAAAGAGGTGATTAATAGGACAAACCTTGACACATCAGAATTGCTTTTCAGTAAAGGAGACGAAATATTACTTCCCTCAGCAGGCGAAGACCCTTTAGATATTGGTTCTGCTTCAGCATTAACATTAGAGAATGTTGCTATTGGTAGGACTGTAAATATCTTAAGGCCAAAGAATAAAAATATCTATTCTCAAATTTTCACATCTTATTATATTAATGAGAAACTAAGAAAGAAAATTTCAACTTTAGCCAGAGGGGCAAGTATTAGTAACGTATATAATTCAGATTTAAAAAAGCTTAAAATAAAACTTCCAAATCTCTCTGAACAACAAAAAATAGCCTCCTTTTTAAGTGCGGTAGATGAAAAAACACAGCAGCTCACCAAAAAGAAGACATTGTTGGAGCAATACAAAAAAGGCGTAATGCAACAACTCTTCTCTGGCCAGCTCCGCTTCAAAGACGAAAACGGAAATCCCTACCCAGATTGGGAGGAGAAAAGATTGGGTGAATTGTGTTCAACAACAACAGGAAAACTTGATGCAAACGCAATGAGAGAAGATGGAGAATACCGATTCTATACTTGTGCGAGAGAATATTACCAAATTGATAAATATGCGTTCGATACAGAAGCCTTACTTGTATCTGGAAATGGAGCTAATGTAGGATATATTCATTATTACAAAGGAAAATTCAATGCCTATCAGAGAACATATGTTCTAGATGGATTTGATCAAAATATATTTTACATTAAAAAGTATTTGGAAAAAAATCTTTACGAAAGAATACACGTTGAGAAAAAAGATGGTAATACTCCATATATTACTTTGAGTACTATAACAGAAATGAAAGTTGATTTGCCATGTCAACCAGAACAACAAAAAATCGCTACCTACTTATCGAGTATCGATACCAAAATAGAAGCAGTAAATAATCAAATAACCCAAACCCAAACCTTTAAAAAAGGGCTGTTGCAGCAAATGTTTGTAGCCGCATAATATGCCAGCAATAAAAGAACATATCACCACCAAGTTAGTCCCACAACTCCGCTTCAAAGAGTTTGATGGGGTGTGGGAAATATTAAAGCTCAAAGAGGTTGCTAAAATTGCAAGAGGAAAGTTTACTCCTAGGCCAAGAAATAACCCTATCTATTATAACGGTGATATACCTTTTGTACAAACAAGTGATGTTGTCAATGCAAATGGTAAAATAGAAGTATACACACAAACCCTCAATCAAAAGGGGTTGGCTGTAAGCAAAATATTTCCAGCTGGAACAATTCTAATTACCATAGCAGCTAATATTGGTCATGTAGGTGTATTACAAATTGATATGGCTTGCCCAGATAGTTTAATAGGAATAACACCAAATAAAGAAACACATAATTACTTTCTAAATTATTATTTAGCTACTCATCAAGAAAAAATGGACTACTTGGCACCAGAAGGAGCTCAAAAGAACATTAATATTGATTTTTTAAATACATATAAAGTTCCAAGTACATCCCTCCCCGAACAACAAAAAATAGCTTCCTTTTTAAGTGCGGTAGATGAAAAAATACAGCAGCTCACCAAAAAGAAAGAACTGCTAGAGCAATACAAAAAAGGCGTAATGCAACAACTCTTCTCTGGCCAGCTCCGCTTCAAAGACCAAAACAGAAATCCCTACCCAGATTGGGAGGAGAAACGATTGGGGGAAATTGCAATAAAAGAATCATCAAATATTTCAGCAAATACAATAGAAGAAAATTTTGGCGAATTTAAAATTTATGGAGCTTCTGGTCTGCTAAAGAGAATTGATTTTTTCAGACAAGAAAAGCCATTTGTGTCAATAGTGAAAGATGGTGCTGGAGTTGGAAGAACTCTTCTGTGTGATGCAAATTCCTCTGTGCTTGGAACACTTGATATAATAAAGCCAAAAGTAAAGGTTGCACTTTATTTTTTATACTCTGTTTTGAATAATGTTAGGTTTGAGAAATACATTGTAGGAAGTACTATACCACATATTTATTTTAAAGATTATTCGAGTGAAAAAATTAGAATTCCTTGCTTTGAAGAACAGCAAAAAATTGCTAACTACTTATCAAGTATCGATACCAAAATAGGCGCCGTAAATAATCAAATTACCCAAACCCAAACCTTTAAAAAAGGGCTGTTGCAGCAACTATTTATTTAAAAATATATTATGTACCAAATAGATAAAGAAAATAATGATTTAATAAAACTTGAACCTCGGCAGTTTGCAGATTTAGGTTTTAGAGAACGAGATCATTTACAAGAGTGGATAGCTAAAAATCCAGAAGTATTAGGAGAAGAACTTCTCATAATTCAAAAAGAATATGCTGGATTTAACGATACAAAAGAACGGCTAGACCTATTGGCTATTGATAAAGATGGGGGTTTAGTTGTAGTAGAAAATAAATTAGATGATACTGGGCGTGATGTTACATGGCAAGCGTTGAAATACACATCCTATTGTTCTACGTTAACAACTGCTCAAATAGTAAAACTATTCCAAGAGTTTTTAGATCAAAGAACAAGTAAAGAAGATGCTAAAGAGGTACTATTAGATTTCCTAGAAATTGAAGACGAGAACGAATTACTTTTAAATGACAGAGATCAACGCATAATTTTTGTTGCAAATAATTATAGGAAAGAGGTTACCTCAACTGTGTTATGGTTGTTAGACCATGATATACATGTACAGTGTTTTAGGGCTATGCCTTACAGCAAAGGAGAAGATGTATTCCTTCAAATTGAGCAAATAATACCGCTGCCTGAAACACAGGAATTTATGATTGATGCCAAGGAAAAAGAACGTGAAGATAAAGGAAAAAGTAAGGTTGTTGCCGAAGGAAAAGCAAGACTAGTAGAGTTTTGGGGGGTGTTGAAGAAAGAACTAGAGCAACGTAATTTTGATTTACTTTCTAGAGTAACTCCTAAGGGTTACTACAACATAGGATCTTTGGTTGGTAGTGGAAGATTTGCATTCTGTATAGGTCGTTATGGTATGCGTGTAGAACTATATTTTGGTAATGATAAAGACAAGAAACTATTTGATTCCATGTACGAAAGAAAAGTGCAATTAGAATCAAGTTTTGGTAAAGAGATAACATGGGAACGTTTAGAAAATAAAAATGCATCGAGAATAAAGCATGAAATAAAATATAAGGACCTTGCGTTGGATCAACAGAGTTTTAGTGATAAAAAGGTTTGGGATTCATGGGTAAACTGGTATGCAGATAGTATGATAGATTTCTATAGAGCTGCACTACCTGTTTGGAAAGAAGTAAGTAAATGACAAAACAACCAGAAGCCATATTAGAATATAATTTAATCCAACAATTGGTTGGCTTGGGCTATGTAGCTACCAAAGTACTAGATGGTGGTGCATTGGTTTCTAATTTAAAAGTGCAACTAGAAGCTTTTAATAAAACAAGCTTCACCTATAAAGAATTTGATGGAATACTCAATCATTTAGCAAAAGGTAATGTCTTTGAAAAAGCTAAAACGCTTAGAGATCGTTTTAGTTTTACAAGAGAAAATGGAGATGTTATCTATGTGCGTTTTTACGACTCTGAAAATTGGAATAAAAACCTTTTTCAGGTTACCAATCAGGTAACGCAAGAAGGTAGCTTTAAAAATAGATATGATGTAACGCTCTTAGTTAATGGGTTGCCACTGGTGCAAATAGAGCTCAAACGTAGAGGCACCGAAATTAAAGAAGCTTTTAATCAAATTAACCGCTATCAAAGACATTCGTTTTGGTCTAATCATGGCTTATTTCAATATGTACAATTATTTGTGATAAGTAATGGGGTTAACACCAAATACCTAGCAAATAATAAATTACAATCGGTAAAGCAAACCTTCTTTTGGGCAGATGTCAACAATAAAAATATCACAGAACTTACCCAATTTACAGACACCTTTTTAAATCCAGATCATTTGGGTAAAATGATTGCTCAATATGTGGTAATGAACGAGGCTCATAAAAATATGATGATTCTTCGGCCCTATCAATACTTTGCGTCTGAAGCCATCATTAAACAAGTGTCTACTTCTAACGACAATGGTTATATCTGGCACACAACGGGTTCTGGTAAAACACTAACTTCCTTTAAGGCAAGTCAAGTAGTAATGGATTTACCGGGTGTTCATAAAGTGGTGTTTGTAGTAGACCGTAAAGATTTAGATTACCAAACCATGAAGGAATTTAATGCCTTCAAAAAAGATTCTGTAGATGTAACTAATAATACCCAATCGCTGGTTAAACAATTAACCGATGATACCAAGTTAGTTTTAACTACTATTCAAAAATTAAACAATGCGGTTTCAAAAGCGCACTATGAGAATAGATTATCTCATTTGCAAAACAAAAAACTCGTTTTCATATTTGATGAATGCCATCGAAGTCAATTTGGTGAAACCCATGGTAGAATTACCGAATTCTTTGCCAACAGCCAACTTTTTGGATTTACAGGCACCCCTATTTTTGCAGACAATGCTTCCAAAAACGAATTAGGAAAACGCACTACCAAAGATTTATTTGGCAATTGCCTGCACAAATACGTGATTACAGATGCCATTCGAGATCAAAATGTACTCAAATTTGGTATTGAATATGTAGGAAAATATAAAAACAAAAGCAACACCTTTATAGATATTGAGGTTGAAGCAATTGATAAAAAAGAAGTTTTTGATGCTCCCAAACGATTGGAAAAAATTGTAGATTACATCATCGCTTACCATTCTCATAAAACTTTCAATAAAAACTACTCTGCTTTATTTGCAATAAGTAGCATTGATAATGTTATTAAATATTACGAGCTGTTTAAGAAAAAAAAGGAAGAGGGGCTGCACAATTTACGCATCGCTACTATTTTTACCTATGGTGCAAATGAAGACGACTACGATGCTCAAGATTATTTGCCAGGTGATGACTTGCCAATGGCGGCAGAACCTAAGGCAAAATATGTATCCAGTCATACTCGAGATAAGTTAGAGGAATTTATTAGCGATTATAATGCTATGTACAACACCAGGTTTTCTACCAAAGATACTCAACAGTTTGAAAACTACTTTAAGGACATTAGTAAACGACTTAAGGAACGAGAAAAAGCGACGTTCAATGATAATGATCGATTAGATATTGTGTTAGTTGTTAATATGATGCTGACGGGCTTTGATGCTAAAAAAGTAAACACCTTGTATGTCGATAAAAATTTAAGACAACATGGCTTAATACAGGCCTTTTCCAGAACCAATAGAATATTGGGAGAGCAGAAATCACAAGGTAACATACTAGCATTTAGAAACCTTAAAAAAGCAACAGATGAGGCCATTACCTTGTTTTCAAATAAAGAAGCCTTAGAAACGGTGCTGATGCCACCATACGAGGCAATTGCCAAAAAATTCGATGAGGCACTTACTAATTTACGAGCCATTGCTCCCACTTACAAAAGTGTAGATGATTTTCCAAGTGAAGAAGAAGATGCACAGTTTGTTCAAGCCTTTAGGAGGTTAATGCGTACTGTTAATGTATTACAGTCGTATACCGATTTTAACTGGGATGATCTTACCATTGATGAACAGGAGTACGAAGACTACAAAAGTAAATATCTAGATCTTCACGATCGTATAAAGCAAGACAATGCTACTCAGAAAACCTCTATCCTAGATGATATTGATTTTGAATTAGAATTGATACACCGCGACCTTATTAATGTGGCTTACATTTTAAAATTATTAGCCCAGCTTAAAGACGCAAAAACATCAGATGTTAAAGCGCAGAAAAAAGCTATTATGGATCTACTTGGTGGTGATGTAATGCTAAGAAGTAAACGCGAATTAATAGAAAAATTTATTGAAGAAAATTTACCACTAATTAGTGATGTTGATTCAATTGATGATGAATTTGAGCAATACTGGCAAGATCAAAAGGTATTAGCACTTGGTAAGTTGTGTGACGATGAAAATTTAGATAAAGCACAATTCAAGGCCTTAATTGATGCCTATATTTTTAGTGGTCAAGAACCTATTAGAGATGAAGTTTACAGATGCTTAGATAATAAACCAAGTGTATTACAAGCCAGGTCTATTGGAGAGCGCATCATTACTAAAATGAAAGAGTTTGTAGAGGTATTTGTGAACGGGATGGTAGGTTAAATTATAATTTAAAACCCCTGCGCCATGAAACAACGCATCAAACACTGTAACCTCTGCAAAATAGATTTTCCAACAATGTACAGGATACAATACAAAAACCCTAAGGAATGGGTGTTTGTGTGTGAAGGTTGCTTACTTAAAGTCAAAGAGAATAACAGTGCTTATAAATACGGTGGCACATGGAAGAAATAGGACTAAATTTGATGTAGTTCACTCAAATATTTCCCAAAATAGTTCGATTTTACTCCCGTCTTCTCCACGATTAAAAACCTCATCTTATTGATTTACAATAAGTTGAGGTTTTTTTATATTTAAATATGTACGATTATTGTACGACCAATCGTAAAAATAGTATTATAGCAACTTTTAAAAGTTTTTTTATCAGCTACATTTACTACACCTCCTACACCTTTGAATCAGTATTAGAAAAAACCCAAAAAATCTTACCAAACGATTATGAATTGATATTCCACTGTCTAAATAATATGACTTTTCTTTTGGGGTGGGTCTTCGTGAGATGATGTATAACCCAGGGGATCTATGAGTAGAATATTATATATTTATAAATTAGGAATTGAGAATAAATATTACCGAAAATGAAATTAAAGGTTGTCAGATATAAAAACTACGGTTTAAAAAACAGTAATGCTGGTGAGATAATAGAGCATAAGTTTTATTATTCGTTTTATGAATTAAATAATGGTAATGTTATAAAGCTTCAGTTTGTTCAGTATGTTGGACCTATGGCTAAGGAAGAGGATGACTATGGCTTCTATTATACAAATGTGACATTAAAAAATGGAGAAGAAATTACCTATACATTTGGTCAAGATTTTTGGGAATATTGGAACACAAGGCCAGGATACGTTCAGATAGATAATCCTCAAAATCCCCCTAAAGAAGAGGAGGAATGTATAAGACTTTTTTTTG
>Ga0209193_1001474_pt1 | contig 12016 bp, 15 predicted proteins | sample COGITO_mtgs_1003_FD_185515 | JGI IMG/M metagenome (GOLD analysis project Ga0209193, IMG submission 185515) | Pelagic marine microbial communities from North Sea - COGITO_mtgs_100330 (SPAdes) (version 2) | ecosystem: Environmental > Aquatic > Marine > Epipelagic ... | reverse complement strand
TTATAAATAGATTTTTAGAAAACGCAGAACATAGAATTAATTTAGATATTCCTATGGATTCTGATAGAATTATGGCGCAAGGACAATTTGCACAAAACTTTAATAGTATCACAGTTCCTACAAAAGCTTTATTTGTAAGAGGTGTACAAGTATTTAATTCAACAACAGCTACTACAGAACAAGGTTTTTGGTTGGAAAGAAGAGATCAAACTTTTATTACTGAATATGTAGGTGAAGCTACAGGACCTTCTGGGGGTCAAGCAGCACAAAATGTAAAAGGTTTACCTAAATACTATTCTATGTTTGGTGGTGCTACTACAGGAGTAAACACAGCTACTTCTGGAGCTATATTTGTAGCTCCAACACCTGATCAAAATTATCAATATATTATCCATTATAATGCTCAACCAACTGGTTTAGAAACTAATACAGCTGGAACGTATGTTAGTAATTACTTTCCACAAGGCTTATTATATGCATGTTTAGTAGAAGCATTTATGTTTTTAAAAGGTCCAACAGATATGTTGACACTATATGAAAATAGATATAAAACAGAGTTACAAAAGTTTGCAGCGATGCAAGTTGGAAGAAGAAGAAGAGACGATTACACGGATGGAACAATAAGAATTCCAATCGAGTCACCGCCTCAATAATTAGGAGAAAAATATTATGGCAATAACATCAGCAGTATGTAACAGTTTTAAAACAGAAGTTTTACAAGCATTACATAATTTTACAGCGTCATCTGGAAACACGTTTAAAATAGCTTTATACACAAGTAGTGCTACTTTAAATAAATCAACAACAGCTTATTCAACAACAAATGAAATTACTAACACATCAGGTTCAGCTTATACTGCAGGTGGTGCAACACTTACAAGTGTAACTCCAGCTTTATCAACTGATACTGCATGTTGTGATTTTGCAGACGTTAGTTTTACTTCTGCTTCATTCACAGCAAACGGATGTTTAATTTATAATGATACAAACTCTGATAGAGCAGTTTGTGCTATTGCATTTGGTGGAGATAAAACTGTATCAAGTGGAACTTTCACAATTCAATTTCCAACAGCAGACGCATCGAACGCAATTCTTCGTATAGCGTAGAGGTAGCGACGGATGTCCGTTACTAGAACTTTTACAGTAACGGTAGTTAATACCGGTTCAGGAAATAAATATTTTATTGATGGTGTACAACAAGCCACAATAAATATTGCTGAAAACGGAACTTATAAGTTTGATCAATCAGATAATTCTAACACTAGTCACCCTTTTAGATTTTCAACAACAAGCGATGGAACACATGGTGGTGGTTCTGAATACACAACTAATGTAACTACAAATGGTGTTCCTGGTCAAGCAGGAGCATATACTCAAATAACAGTCGCTGAAAGCGCACCAACTCTTTACTACTATTGTCAATATCATTCTGGAATGGGTGGACAAGCAAACACCGTTGATGACAATACTTGGGGAATGTGGGCATGGAGCACTAATGAATGGGGTGATCAAGGTCCTATAGATTTTACTCCAACTGGAGTATCGGCTACATCAAGTGTTGGATCCGTCATTGCTTCTCCAAGTGTTACTGTTGAATTAACAGGTCAATCTGTAACATCTTCAGTAGGTTCGCCAAATCTTGATTTAACTTCTAATGTATCTTTAACAGCACCATCTGAGTTAACAACTGCGATTGGTTCTGTTACAGCAGCTAATTCCGATGGTTGGGGTAGACAAGAATGGGGAAACTCTGCTTGGGGTGTAGATTACTCTGTTTCATTAACCGGTTTAAGTACTACATCTAGTGTTGGAACCATTGTTGCTGCTCAATTTATTTCTGCAGAATTAACTGGAGTAAGTGCTACTTCTTCACTAGGATCACTAAACACTGGTCAACTTTCAGTTGCAGCTTTGACAGGGGTTAGTGCAACAACAGAACTTGGAAGTTTTGATAATGCTGGTACTTTAGTTGGTTGGGGTAGAAATGGTTGGGGTGAAGAACCTTATGGAGATTCATTTAATAAATTAGAACAACTAGCCGGAGTTAGCGCAACAGGTAGTGTTGGTTCTTTAAGTTTTGATTTAACGTCTGTAGTATCTCCAACAGGAGTCAGTGCAACAACTAGTGTTGGTTCTTTAAGTTTTGTTATAGATTCTACACCTGTCATAACAGGGGTTAGTGCAACTGCTAGTGTAGGAATTCTAGACCCAGATCAAGATATTGTTGGGTTATCTGGATTTGGAATGACTTCTAACGTTGGATCTATTTCACCTGCTGATGTTGAAGGATTAACAGGATTGTCTACAACCTCTTCTGTAGGAGATGTAGAAGTAGTACAAACTGAAATTATACTTCCAACGGGTGTGTCTTCAACAAGTAGTGTAGGATCTCTTACACTAGAAATAGGAGTTCCATTAACAGGAGTCTCATCAACAGCAAGCACAGGGTCTATCACACCTACCGATGTTATGGGATTAACAGGAGTACAAGCAACAGCTAGTGTAAACGCTGACGGGTTGATTCTTAAATATTTTGGAAAACTAACACCTAAAGTCAGTTCTGGTTATACAACAAAAACACCTAAAGTCAGCTCTGGTTATACAACAAAAACACCTGCATAATTGTGTTTGACTTGACAATAAATAAATATTATAAACAACAACTATTAGGAGTATAAAAGTATGGCATCAACATTTTCAGATCTTGGAATAGAACTAATGGCAACTGGTGAAAACGCCGGTACATGGGGAACAAAAACTAACGCAAATTTAAACCTTATTGAACAACTTACAGGTGGGTATAATTCTCAAGCTGTAACTGATTCAGGAACGCCGACTGCTTTAACAATAGCAGATGGTGCATTAACAGGTACTGCTCAACAAAGAGTCATAGAACTTACAGGATCAATATCTGGTAGCAGAGTTGTTACTTTTCCAGTTAATACAGAGAATTTTTATTTTATTAAAAACAGTACATCAGGTGCACAAACAGTTCAGCTAAAAGCTGCATCTGGTTCTGGTGCAACGGTAACTTTTGCAACAGGCGATAAAGGTTGGAAAATTATTTATCTTGATGGTGTTGCAACTAACACAGGTGTTTACGAAATTGAGGCAGTCAACGCTGCACTTAGCGCTATTGGTGCTTTAACACCAACTGACAGTAATATAATTGTTGGTAATGGTTCAACATGGATTGCAGAAAGCGGATCTACTGCTAGAACTTCTCTTGGTGTAGCCATTGGAAGTGATGTACAAGCTTATGATGCTCAATTAGCAGACATTGCAGGTTTAGCTGTGACTAACGGTAATTTTATTGTTGGTGATGGTTCAAACTTTGTTGCAGAGTCTGGAGCAACTGCAAGAGCTTCTCTTTCTTTAGATACAGGTAACGATGTTCAATTTGATTCGTTTGGTGTTGGTACTGCAGCGTCAGGTACTACAGGAGAGATAAGAGCTACAAATGATGTAACTGCTTTTTATTCTTCAGATGTTGCATTAAAAGAAAATATTATAAATATACCAGATCCATTAGAATCTTTAAAAAAATTAAACGGTGTTTTATTTGATTGGAAAAAAGAATACATAGATCAAAGAGGTGGCGAAGATGGCTACTTTGTTAGAAAAAAAGACGTAGGTGTTATTGCACAAGAGGTAGAAAAAGTTTTACCAGAGGCTGTTGCAGAAAGACCTGATGGTATAAAAGCTGTCAAATACGATAGACTAACTTGTTTACTTATTGAGGCAGTAAAAAAACTTTCAGCGCAAGTAGAAGTTTTAAGTAAAAAGGAGAGCTAACATGGCTGTCCCTAGCACTAATACAAGTTTATCAGATATACAAACTGAGTTTGGTGGTTCAAACCCAATAGAAATGGAAGAATACTATTCTAATGGACCATTAGTCCCTTCGGCTGCACCAGCACCTAATGGACCTATTCCAACAAGTGGACAAATATCTATTGGACAATTTAGAGGTTCAGAAAATTTAAGTTTTATACAAGCAACAGGTGGAACTGTTACTACATCTGGAGATTTCAAAATTCATACATTCACAAGTGGGGGAACTTTCTGTGTTTCTGCCATTGGAAGTAATCCAGCTTGTAACGTAGTTGATTATTTGGTCGTTGCTGGTGGTGGAAGCGGTGGTGGTAGATTTGGCGGAGGCGGAGGAGCCGGAGGATTTAGAGAATCACCTGGATCTAAAGGAGGCTCTTACTCTACTTCACCAAAAGCTGGAGGATCTGCAATACCTGTTTCTGCACAAGGTTACCCTGTTTCAGTTGGAGGGGGTGGCTCTAACTCAAGTATTGGTCCAATCACATCTACTGGCGGAGGCCCTGGCGGAGGTTCAACTCCACCTACTTTTTCATCACCAGGAAGCCCTGGAGGATCCGGTGGCGGTACTTATAGACAACCACCATCAAACGCAGGAGCTGGAAATACTCCACCAGTAAGTCCCCCACAAGGTAATGGCGGAGGTGGTCAACCTAATCCAGCCAATTTTGGCGGAGGAGCCGGCGGAGGAGCCGGCGGAGGCGGTCCCAGTAGTGCTAGCGGAAATGGTGGAAGTGGTACTACTACTTCAGCTTCAGGAAGCCCAACTTGTTATTGTAAAGGAGGAGGATCAACTTTTGCTCCTAGTAGAGACGGCGGTCCTTCAAATAGAGGACAAGGTGGCGGAGGTGGTAGAGGAAACCCAGGAAGTAATTTTGGAGGAGGATCCGGTATAGTAATTTTAAGATACAAATACCAAGCGAGTTAAAAAATTATGGCACATTTTGTAAAAATATCAGAAGAGAATCAAGTGCTTTCAATAATGGTAGTTGCTGATTCGGACACACAAAACGAAGAAGGCGTGGAAACTGAATCTGTTGGACAAAATTTTTGTCAAACGCATTTTAGTTGGCCTGCAAATTTATGGATACAATGTTCTTATAATACTTTTGAAGGAGTTCATCGTAATCCTGATACTTTAGAACCTTCAGCAGATCAAACAAAAGCTTTTAGAGGAAATTATCCACAAATAGGAGATACTTGGGATTTTGAAAATAATATTTTTATTAAAGAAAAACCATATCCTTCTTGGATTAAAAATGTTTCTCGAGCTAGATGGGAAGCACCTATCGAAGAACCGGCGCTAACTACAGAACAAGAAAATCAAAATAATGCCAAAACTCACCAATGGCATTATGATTGGGACGAGACAAATCAAAATTGGAATTTAGTTGATTTTTTAGTATAATATTTTATTAATACTATTTAGAATGGATAAAAAAGTACTAAGTGAGCAGGCCTTATACTATGGTGATTTAAAAATGCCACAAGGTTTTGAAATAAATTCATATAAATTATGTGAAGACATATTTAAATATTCTTTTTTTAGAAATGAATTTTCATTTTCTAAAGAATGGGAAAAACTAAATAATTATATAAAAGAATTTATTTTAGTAAAACATAAAATAAATTTAATAAACAAAGAATCTAAAGGTAATGTTTATTACCCTAATCAAACCACACAACCTATGTGTGATGTAGATCCAGTAGATTTAAAAAACTCACCTGATTACACTATGTTATATGGAGTGCATACTAAAAATTGTTATGTAAAAATTTTTTATGCAGACAACAGAAGAAAAGGTAGAGATTGGACTGTTGAGTTAAAAAAAAACAAATATATTATTTTCCCATCTACCCATAAATATATAATCATAAACTATCAAAAAAAGTTATTAAATTTTGTTCAAACAATTACTTATGAAGGTGCGTACGATTAATGACAGCCCAGCCTAAAAAATTTAAAGAACCTTCTAAATTCTGGTATTTTAAAAACGCCTTACCTCTAAAATTTTGTGATGATGTAATTAAATTGGGGTTATCTAAAACAGAGGAAATGGCAAGAACAGGTGGTTTTGAAGGAAAAAAATTATCGAAAGAACAGATTAAAGCTATAAAAAATACTAGGAATTGCAATATCACTTGGTTAAATGACAATTGGATTTATAAAGAATTACATCGGTATGTTCAAATAGCAAATGAAAATGCAGGTTGGAACTTTCAATGGGATTTTTCTGAATCGTGTCAGTTTACAAAATACAAATTAAACCAATATTATGATTGGCATTGTGATAGTTGGCTTGCCCCTTATGAAAAAGAAGGACCAGAACATGGTAAAATTAGGAAGCTGTCTATGACTTGTCAACTAACAGACGGATCAGAATATAAGGGAGGGGAGTTAGAATTTGATTTTAGAGATTATGATCCTGCGCTAAGGGATGAATTAAAACATGTAGTGCAAGCAAAAGAAATTTTACCAAAAGGATCTATAATAATTTTCCCTTCAAACATTTGGCACAGGGTAAAACCAGTAACATCAGGCACAAGATATAGTCTTGTATTATGGCACTTAGGGAATCCTTTTAAATAATATGCAAGCAAGTAATTATTTTCCAACAACAATTTGGTTTGACTATAAACCAGAATTTTTAGAATCACTTAATAAGGCTTCTGATAAATATATTAAAGATGCAAAAAAATCTAAAAAAGAATACATAAAACAATATGGTGATTTTGGAACAAGTTATCACTCTACTACTTTAATAGGGGACACTAAGTTTCTAGATTTTAAAAAATATATTGGTGAAAAATCTTGGCAATTTTTAGATGCACAAGGTTTTGATATGTCACATTATCAAACTGTATTTTCAGAAATGTGGGTACAAGAATTTGCTAAAAAAGGTGGTGGTCACCACAGTGCTCACGTACATTGGAATCAACATGTATCGGGTTTTTATTTTTTAAAATGTAGTGATAAAACATCTTATCCTATTATGCATGAACCAAGAACAGGTGCAAGATCTACTAAATTAAAAATTAAACCTGAGAACGAGACAGTATGGCCTGGTGCTGATCTAATTAATTTTAGACCTAAACCGGGAACTGTAATGATATTTCCAGGTTACTTAGAACATGAATTTGCTGTAGATTTAGGTATAGACCCTTTTAGATTTATACATTGGAACATACAAGCAATACCAAAAGAAATGGCTAAAGGTGCTTAATATACAAAAATTTTTTCCTACTTTAATTGCAACTGCGGTTAACCCTAACCATAGTTTAATAGAAGAAACATTAATAAAAGAATGTTTTAACATACAGGAAAATACTTTGTCGGGTGGACAGGATTGGGTGTCTAATGAAACTTATAATACATTAGGTAAACACAATATATTTTTTAATAAAAAATTTAATCAACTTAATACATTTGTTTTAAATTCTATAAATCATTTTTGTGACAATTTAAATATCAATAAAAAACATATCCCTGTCGAACCTGATTCTTGGTTTAATATTTATAGTGAAGGAGATTATCAAGAATACCACCGTCATCCACAGAGTATAATTAGTGCCGTATATTTTTTAAAATCAGACAAAGACTGTGCAAAAATACATTTTAAAAGTCCTGTAATAGACATGATGCCTCCTATCTATAATAAACATACAGTTGATACTTTTGAAAAAATACATTTTCAACCCGTACCAGGTTTGTTATTAATTTTTAGAAGTTACCTTGAGCACTGTGTTGAAAAACAAAAATCAAAAGAAAAAAGAATAACCCTGGCTTATAATTTTTAATGTATAAAATAATAGATAATTTTTTAAAAAATGATGAGTATTTTTCCCTGAAGGAAAGAATGAATTCTTCTTATTTTCCTTGGTATTTTCAAGAAAAATCTGCATCAATAAAGTCTAAGAGTAAAAAAATATTTCATTTTAGCCACAACTTATATAAAGAAGAAGATGGTGGTTATAGAACTTCAGAAGATTTTTATTTGGTAAAACCTTTAATTAAGAAACTTGAAGTTAAAAGTTTGATTAGAATAATGGTAAATTTAAAAACCCTTGATTCTAAAATTATAAAAGGAGAATATCATACAGATCAACCATATGATTGTAAGGTGGGTTTATATTATATCAACACAACAAATGGTTATACAAGAATAGGTGACGATAAAGTTAATTGTGTACAAAATAGAATGGTGTTATTTAATAGCGATGTTGAACATTATGCTACAAATTGCACAGACCACAAACAAAGAATAGTTATAAATATAAATTATTTTTAATATGTATAAACACACCTTTAATTATTATTTATTAGAAGAACATGTGCCTATTACAAAGGATGCTTTAAAAACAATTAAACAGGTTCCATTAGAAAAAGACAAAAATAATCCTGATATGAATTTAAATTCATACCACTTAACCTATAGTAACCCAGAAGAAAATGAACAATTTAAAAAATATATTGGCACACAATTAGAATTAATATTTAAAAAATATAATTTAACTTTAAAAAATTGTTGGGTTCAAAAATATTTAAAAAATAGCTATCATTCTCTACACACACATGGTCTAAATTATAATGAAAAATCATTTGTTTGGTTTATAGAAGGAGATGAAAAATCCTTATGACGTAGGTTTTCCTTATGTTAACACACAGCAATCTATATCTTTTAAATTTGTACCTGGAACACTTTTAATATTTCCTGGTTTTTTACCGCATGAAGTTGTTCCAAATAAAAACAACAAGAGATTAATAGTGAGTGGAAATGTCTTTTAAAAAAAATAAATATACAATTATTCGTAATGCAATATCAAAAGATTTAGCAGTTTTTATTGCTAATTATTTTAGCATACAGAAACAAGTTTATGATACCTGTTTAAGGGAAAGATATATTTCACCTTTTGAAGATATTTTAGGATCGTATGAAAATAAAAATGAACAAATACCAGACACTTATTCTCAATATGGAAACATTGCTATGGAAACTTTAATGTTAAAATGCCAACCACAAATGGAAAAAGTGACTGGACTTAAATTATATCCATCTTACACATATGCTAGAATATATAAAAAAGGTGATGAATTAAAAAGACATAAAGACAGGTTTAGTTGTGAGATATCTACTACCATGAACTTAGGTGGAGATGCGTGGCCAATATATTTGGAACCATCAGGAGAGACCGGCAAGAAAGGTATTAAAGTAGATTTAAAACAGGGTGATATGTTAGTCTATTCTGGTTGTGAGTTAGAACATTGGAGAAACAAATTTAAAGGTGACGAATGTATACAAGTTTTTTTGCATTACAATAATTCTGAAACAAACGGTTCTAAAGAAAACATGTTTGACAAACGGTTACACCTAGGTCTCCCCTCTTGGTTTAAATCAAAGTAAAGCTTTGAAAAATTTTATAAACTATTTATCAGACTCTGTTTTAGCAACTCCAGAACAACAGGAAAAAGAAATTTGGGACGTAGAAGGTAGGCTAAAAAACGGCAACCAGACTTTTAAATTTGATATTCGACCCTTAAAAGAAGTTAATAATAGAGCTGAAAAAACAGGTTACTTTAAATCAAAATCTGATAAGATGGTATTTGAAACAATTAATCAATGGATTATATTTGATACTGAAGAGTTAAATGAGTACGTTAAATCTATGGATAAAAGAGATTTTAACCTAGATGAATTGCTTGATAATTTGTCTTGGAATTTAATAATTCATAAAGTAGAGTAAAACCATGCTACAAAAATTAGGATTTTTACCAGGATTTAACAAACAAGTTACATCGACAGGTGCTGAATCACAGTGGACCGGTGGAGAAAATGTACGTTTTAGGTACGGAACACCTGAAAAAATAGGTGGTTGGTCTCAATTAGGAAATAGTAAGTTAACAGGTGCAGCCAGAAGTTTGCATCACATGGTCAATAAAAATTCTATTAAATTTGCAGCCATAGGGACTAATAGAATTTTATACGTATATTCTGGTGGTGTTTACTATGATATACATCCTTTGGTTAATCCATCAGGAACAGCTATTACAAGTGCGTTTAGCACGAGTAATGGATCACCTACAGTAACGATAACAGCAAATTCAAATGGGTTTCAAGCAGGAGATATAGTTTTGTTTGGTGATGCTTCTACTTTTAGTACTATCACTAACTCTAATTTTGGAGCTTCTGATTTTGCTGATAAAAAATTTATGGTTACATCTATTATAGATGCTAACAATTTTACAATTACAATGCCTAGTAATGAAACTGGAAGTGGAGCTTCTACCTCTGGAGGAATAACCTATTATAGATACTACCATGTTGGGCCCGCAGAACAACTTGGTGCATTTGGTTGGGGTATATCTCTGTGGGGTGGTAATATACTTTCATCATCAACAACAACTTTAAATGGATCACTTAGTGCTAATGCATTTGGTACGGGTGGATCAGGAACAAATATTACGTTAACAAGCACAACAGGATTTCCAACCACAGGTACAAATTTTATTCAGGTTGGAACAGAAGAAATTTCATACACAGGTGTATCCGGTAATGATTTAACAGGCATTACTAGAAACGTTAGGGGAACTACAAACGCATCTCATTCTAGCGGAGACACCGTAACTAATACTTCTAGCTGGACGGGGTGGGGTTCTGCTGCAGTTAACACTGATACGGTAACAGATCCTGGTTTGTGGTCTTTGGATAATTTAGGAAGCACGTTAATTGCTTTAATACACAATAATGAATGTTTTCAATGGAACGCAGATGCATCAAATGCAACAGCAACAAGAGCAACTATTATATCAGGTGCACCAACAGCGTCACGAGATATGATAGTGTCTACTCCTGATCGTCACTTAGTTTTTTTTGGAACAGAAACAACTATAGGTGATAAAACTACACAAGATGACATGTTTATAAGATTTTCGTCTCAAGAAAATATAAATGATTATACACCTACAGCTGAAAATAGTGCTGGTACACAAAGACTGGCCGCCGGATCACGGATCATGGGTAGTAAACTAGGTAGAAATGCAATTTATATTTGGACTGATACATCTTTATTTACCATGCGTTTTGTTGGAACTCCGTTTACATTTGCCTTTGAACAAGTTGGTACAAACTGTGGATTGATTGGTATGAATGCAGCTGTTGAAGTTGATGGGGCTGCGTACTGGATGTCTGATAATGGTTTTTTTAGATACACTGGTAAACTAGAATCGATGGATTGTTTGGTAGAAGATTTTGTTTATGATAATATTAATACTACATCTAATCAATTTATATATGCTGGAATTAATAACTTGTTTGGAGAAGTGACTTGGTTTTATCCATCTTCTACATCTAATCTAGTTAACAGTTCTGTTACATATAGTTATTTAGATTCAACAGCCAAAAGACCTATATGGTTTACAAACACAAGTAGTTTATTTCCAAGAACAACTTGGGAGGATTCTTCCGTATTTGGATTGCCTCACGCAACTCAATATGATGCTGATGATGATGTATCTTTTGATGTAATAGGAAATACAGATGGTGTTACGTATTACTATGAACATGAAACAGGAGTTAATCAAGTAAGAGGAGGAGTAACTTCAGCTATTCCTGCTAATATTACATCAGGTGATTATGATATTACGCAAAAAGTTGTTAGAGGAGCAGCTACAAACATGGCTGACCTTAGAGGTGATGGTGAAAATATTATGAGAGTTAGTAGGATCATTCCTGATTTTATATCTCAAGAAGGAGAAGCTATTATACAATTAGATTTAAGAAATTATTCTAATGATGCAGCATCAAGCTCTTCATTAGGTCCTTTTACAGTAACAAGCACAACAGATAAAGTAGATACACGTGCAAGAGCAAGAGCTATAGCTCTTACAATATCTAACACTGCAATAGATACTAGTTGGAAATTAGGTACTTTTAGATTAGATATACATGCTGGAGGAAGAAGATAATGGCAAAGATAGTACAAACATTAACTAGAGCAAGTAATGAATACGAACAAGACGTAGCACAGTCTTTGGTTAGAGATTTAGATGCGGTGTTGGAAAAACTTAACACTACATTTCAAGAAGAATTAAAACAGGAGATAGAAGCTAGAAGTTTCTTTTTAGATTAATGGCAGTAGTAAACCAATATAAATTTAAAGGTATAGATAATGATACAAGTGGTAGTGC
>Ga0209193_1001467_pt1 | contig 12068 bp, 22 predicted proteins | sample COGITO_mtgs_1003_FD_185515 | JGI IMG/M metagenome (GOLD analysis project Ga0209193, IMG submission 185515) | Pelagic marine microbial communities from North Sea - COGITO_mtgs_100330 (SPAdes) (version 2) | ecosystem: Environmental > Aquatic > Marine > Epipelagic ... | reverse complement strand
TCATTCCATTGCAGATTAGTAGCATCCCATTCGTAATTGGTTGTAACTATTGGATCACCAGTATAGGTTTCGCCTAGCCATTTTTGATTATCTTCATCCCAAGGTATATAAACTGCATTTGAATTTATCTCTGTAACCGTTGGATAAGGAACTGGTGCTTGCCAGTCATCATTAGAATCTAGTGACCAAGAAGAATATGGTTTAGGATCTATAAATTTATTTTTACTCGCATCATAGGTAAATCCAATTCCTGCATATTGTTTTCGAGAATTTCCATTATATGAGGTTTGTTTCCATTGGTTGCCACCACTTGAATGTGGAACAATAGATGCTACAAATGTTTCTGCTTCCGTAGAATAATCACCACCGTTGGCATCAACATCATCATTAGATATTACTACTACTCGTAATACTTCGTTGCTGTTATTAAGTTCTGCAAAGTGAGCCATATTTGTACTCCTTAAGCATCATCTAGTTCTTCGTAGTTAATGGTGTAAGTTAAGTCTGAGTTAGCACTTGCACCACCCTCTAGGATATCTCCTTCTTCAAGATAGATGCCTGAGTTCTTATCAATAAGAACCAAAGTAGCATCCGCAGGTACAGAGATAGTAGAAGCAAATAAAACTACTGAACCGCCACTTTTAATAATTCCCATTGTTACATTAGCGGCATTTGTACCGTCAATATTCGCAACAATAATGCTATTAATTTTAATTAACTTATCACTTGCACAAGTCAATAAATCAGTTGTTGTAGTAGTCGTTAAAGCTCCATTTATACTGTTAGCGTATATCGAAGTTACATTTACTAAATTTGGATTTGCCATAATATTGTCCTAATTTTATCCGAAAACTAAAGCCATTGCTATAGCTTTTCCTGTTGTAGCCACACCTGAACCACCTATACTAAGTGAAGATGCAACATTTAAATCTGTAAAAGCGTCTATCATAGCTCCGCCTGAACCTGCTCCATCAGAGTAAATTACAGATGTCATTCCAGTTGGAATGGTGACTGTAGCCCCTGAGCCTTGTTTAATAATTATGCTTTGAGAGCCACTAGTAGCATTTTCTATAATCCATACTTTTGATACGGTATTAGGTCCGATCGTAATTGTACAAGTTGAATCTAGGGTTCCAGTATATTTTAAGAACATAGCTCGTCCAGCGTCTGCTGAACCGTCTGCTATTGTTGTTGTATGAGTGTCTGCGTTAGTTGTTATAGCTTCTGTTCCGTAGCCAAAAGCATCACCAATTAATTCTAAATTAGTGTTAGTAGAATCACCCCAAGTTCCGCTTTCGTCACCTGTTGCAATTTCTTTTAGTCTTAAATCGTTTGTATAAGCTGCCATCTTTTACCTCTGAGCATTTATTATGCCATCTTTAATGGGTTATTGTATATTAAATTATGCGGCCACATCTGTCCAATTTGGCGTTTGAGACTCGTCAATATCTTGCCATTTAAAAACATGTCCTAGTTCTCCTGTAGCTGAAAATCCTGTAAGTGTAACTGTTGCTCCTGCATTAACCGTTGGGACAATAAATGGATCGCTTGAAACCATTTCAGGCAGTTCAACATTAAATGCATTTTCTGTAATGGTTGTTGCTGTTCCCAATCCGCCTGTAGATGCCAAACCTGTACTAATAATAATAGTCGCTTCTGCATCAACCAATACTGAAACATTACCTAGAGTCGCAACTAGCGAATTAGGTATAGATACAATAGCTTGAGCTTCTGGGGTAACTGTACCTAAAGCAGAAGTTCCAACCTGGCTGGCTGGAGTAATATTTGCTTTACCAGTTACGCTTGTTAGCGTTCCTAGCGCTGAGGTGCTTTCTAATCCTGATGGAGTAGCATTAGCATCTGCGTTGATTGTGACTGAAACTGCGCCTAGCGTGGCTGTAATGCCAGCTACTGCTGCGACAGCTTGTCCGTTTACTCCAGGTGCTGTTAAGGCTGATGTTGCTGATAGGCCAGTAAGAGTGACAGGTATAGAGCCTTCGCCCCACCCAAGTTGACCCCAAGTGCCTCTACCCCAACCGTTAAGAAAAGCCATTTAAGGCTAGGCGATTCTTATAATCGCTGTACTAGCTGCTGCTGCTGGGAATACAATAGTGAAGTCTCCAGCGGTAGATGTTTTATCGCCACCAAAGTCAATTGTTGCTACTGATTTATTGCTATCAGAGCTGTTGTAAATCATACAGCCTCTAGCAGTAACAGTAGCAGTACCAAAAGTTAAATCAGCAAAGTCTGTAAAAGCTGTTGTACCAGAACTTGTTGGATTTACATTAGTTAAGTTGGCTCCACCTGAAGAATAGTTAGTACCAGATGCTTGACCTGTAGTGGTGAAGGAAGTAGTAGTAGCTCCTAAAGTTGCTGAAGAAGTATACAAAGCAAGTTTAAAAGTATCAGCTCCGTTATCGAAGTCATGATTACCTTTTAAAAGCTCTACTTTAAAACTTGTTGTAAGTGTTGATGTAATTGCCATAATTATAGTTTCCTAATTAAATCAGAGGCTTCTTTTAAACCCGCTTTATCTAATTGATTATTAATTGTAATCCTATCAGATTTTATAGCATTTTGCATATATTGTTCAATAACTTTTTGAATATTGTCTTTGTACTCTTTTACTTGATTTTGAACTTCTTCTGGAGCTTCTTGACTTACTTGCACAATTCTTTCTATACAAAGGTTAGACCAAAACTCAATTGGATGGCCTCCCTCTTCTGTTGTATGTACTTCAATAATCCCTAGTTCGGGTCCAGCTTTATAACTCATTACCATTTGTTAGGTTCTCCTACTTTATTTTTTTTAAGGTGACTGTCATTCCTGTCAATTAAAACAGGCTCTTGTTCTCGTTTAAATTGTTGTAGCTGACTTCTTTTTTTGGCAATTAAAACTCCTTTCTCATCTGTAATAACAACTAAAGGATCATCTAAACGATGATAGCCATAAAGTTTCTCTTCCGCAGGAACTGCTGTATCAAGCAATCCACTCGTATGAGCAACCTCAACCTCAATACCGTTGAACATTGCTTTGCTTAACCAAAACTCTACACAAGCTCTACCCGCTTCAGCAAAATGCAAATTGCCTTTATAACTAAAATCAATTCCAAACATTTTTATTTTTGCAACTTTATTCCACAAGGCAAAGGCTACTGCATAAGCAACGGTATTGTTTATATAATGAGATCCGCATCCAGCCAACACTTCATCTATTGGGTACTCTACTAAACCAGGACAACGATCATCTAATTGACATGTATAAACTGGCCCTTGGTGTTCAGTAAGAAGTTTAGACATGCTATCAGTTTGACCCCCAGCATCATCAGTATCTAAAAACCTAGATGGTGGGTCCATCATAAAAACTCTGTCATGAAATATAACAGATGCTACTGCATTGATAGCCCAAACTTCATCAAAGTGTGATCCATGTGATTTTGCTAAATTATAATCAAACCAACTTTTGCCCATTCCGACAATAGCTACAGTTTTACCTTCAAGTTTCTTGATTGGTTTCATATCTTCTCCTTTTTTAAAAACTAAGTAATTTGCGTTCTTAACGAATCATATCTGTATTCGTCTCTTCTTCCTCTTGCTTCAGCTTTATTTTTCAATCTTGCCATTTCTTGTTGAAATCTATCTTCGTATAGTTTCATCATATCGGCATCGCCTTTCATAAAAATATAAGCTTCAACCAAACATCCATATAATAACCCATTTCTTGCATGTTCTGACATCCAAGTCCCAGTTGTATCTGTGACTAAAGAGTTGGGTTTATATAAGTAATGTAATTCAGTCGTATAGTTTTGATCTGGAACAGGAGCGATAATTAAACTTGATTCTTCTAATCCTGTATTTAAATTTTTATCAAAGTCCCCGTAATATAAAGGTCTACCTCTTGCTGTTGAGTCTGTTGGATCTGGTGCATATTCTTGCATAAAACTAGGATGTTTTTTGTCAAGATAGTGATAATCACCATTACTGTCTATTACTGATAAAGAGAAAGAAAGCTCAAAATCATTTGGAGCTGTTAAAAATCTAGAGCCAGCCGTCATAGATCCTTGTACGTTTCTTCTAAAATAATCAAACTGTACCATTTCAAAAATTCTTTCTTCTGCATTTTTGATAATATCGTCTAACGTATTAACAAAAGTTGTTTCAGAGTTTTCTGAAAAATCTTGAATTAGAGTTTTTAATTCTGATAATGTTAAAGGACTGCTCATGATGTTGTAATTGTAACCTCTCCAACACCACCTGTCATTTCAGAAATTGTAAAATTTGTTCCTATAATGTCTGAGTTCATATAGTGAGGTGTATAAATATCTGTATAAACAACCACAACATAGCCTTCACCAACCTCTTTGTCTGTATCTGGTCTTGGCTGATAAAGTGCTTGAGGATCAGCTGGAGCTGTATGCGGTTCTAATTGAGGGTGTTTTGGCTCAAAACATTCGGGACAAACCTTAAAACCAGTCCATTCTTTTTTTAAATCAAGCAACGGATATTCAAACGCGCATCTATCGCATAAACCTACTGCAAATTTACCTGAAGCGTAAGACATGTTACCTCAAACTATTAAAAGGCCTAATTCTAAATGATGCTTTATCTTCATCAGTAGACATAGCCCTATCAAATTCTTCTTCGTATAATTGTTTTAATAATTGAGCTTTTTCTGGGGCTCTTTTAATTGCTATATAATATGCAAGACCTGCTGCAAAACAAGGATAAAACCTAAAAGGCATATCCATTGTATTAGTTCCAGCGTCGGCATCATCCATTCTAATCATTTTATTAAAAACCAAAATATCTGTTGAGTTTTCTGGCGTAGGCCAAACTTTTAAAACAGGTGCATTCAGCTTGTCTAAAAACCATTGAGAAGGCATGCTTTGGGTTGTTTTGTTAGGAATGTTTAGATAAGAACTTCTGCTTAATCTATCAATAGAAATATCTGTTTGAACTCCATTTGTTGTACGTCTTAAAACCACGTCTAAAATATCAATTACATTAGAGTTTAAAGTATATTCAGCTGTTCCTTGAGTAACGGTTTGAGTGTCTTGCTCTATCGTCCATTGGTTTAACCCTCTGTTGGCCCATTCAGCAAGCATAAGATTAATAGAACGTCTTGCAGTTTTTAGATCATAACCAGTTCTAAGCTCTAGGCCGCATCTTTCAAATGCTTCCTCTACGAACTCAGCTACGTTTGGTTCAAAATTTGTACTTCCTGACAAAGCCATTACTAATCCTCGTTATATAGGTTATCGAAAACTCGATTGACGTCTAGAGTATAGTCTAAATCAGATTTAGAATAATGTATATGTTGAGACGGCCTAAAGTCGGGCGCTCCTTTTCCAACTTGAAACCAAGCAGGATGCGTAACCCTAACTCTATTATTTGGTAACGCAACTATATTTCCAGTCCATTCTCCCGCGTCTAGTAACTCTAAAACATGGCTGCTTTTGTGTTGAGCAGGATCATCAGCTATTTCGCTTTCTGCATAATCTACTGTGAAATAATATTTTGCAGGAAACATCTTACCATCTATTTTTGCAAGCCAAGGGCAAGGAGTTGCTCTATCAATAACGTAAACAGAATTATGGTGAGAAGAACAATCCCAAGGCTGAGCGTCATGAACTTGCATTGGCTCTGGCCATTCTTCAAAAGGAGTATCGCCAACTAAAGCTGTAATTGGCATACGAGCCCACATAGCACCACCATGAATTGTGTTTTCAGGTTCGCCGTCGGCCTCTACGCCAGTAAAAATAATATGAAAGCTTAAACAGCGATTTGGCATCGTAGTCACACCAACTGCCATAGCGTGCAAAAATTCACCATGATATTTATCGTGGTTATGAGTGTACTCTTTCCTTACCCAGCACTTAAAGTGGGGTATATTGCTGTAAAGGTAAGACACTATTTACTTGCCTTTCCGCCCTTTTTGTACCCCTTTACATTTCCGCCACTTCCGTAGCTTTTTAATTTTCCACCGCTTCTATAGCCTTTAGTAGTCATACCGCTACTAGCCACACCGCCATTAGACATTTTTTTTACGCCGCCTTTTTTGCCACCTTTAGAGTAGCCTTTAGTTTTTTTGTGCATTACGCTCTCCTAATAAAACTTAGTTTTCTTTCTTCTGTCGTTCATTACTTTACCACACCCTTTAGCAATTCTAATTTCTACGACATCACCTTTTGATTTTTTAACTCTACCATCTTTCCAGCTAATTCTTTTTGAGCTGGTTTTCTTTTTAGCTGCTGCGGTACATTGAGCTTTTGTTGGTCTACAGGCAGGATAACTTCTACGTTTTTCACCTTTTTTTCGGCCGCAAGGCTTTCCTGTCTTACAGTCAATCCAGCCTTTGCCGTCGTTTTGCTCAAACCAAGTTTTTAAAGGGTTTTTAGCCATTATCCTAATTTAGTTTTTTTACGTTTGCCTGGAAGCATATTGTTGAAGCCTTTTGCCTCAACAAATGTTACTTCGCCACCAGCTGATTTTTTTTGTCTGCTTTTGTTGCCCCAATTCTTTGCGCCTACTTTACGGCATTTAACCAAAGCTCCGCTTGCATAAGCAGATGGCCAAACTTTATATCTTGATTTTACTTTGTTATAACAGGCATCTTTTTTAGTAGCCATTTAACATTTCCACCTTCGTCTTGCTTGACGTATTCTTGAATTAGGATCGTTTCTAGTTTTAGCTGAACTTCTTTTAAGTTGCCCAAGTGATCTAGCGCAATAAGACTTACGTCTTTTAGCAGCTTTGCTGCCTTTTTTAACTTTGCCTGTTACGGCTGTTTTTAATTTAGATCCAGGATTAGCTTTACGATAGGCTGCTACACCTTTTTTGGTCATACCAGCGCCAGACTTAGTAGGTCTATAGTTAGCGCCTTTGCCTTTGGTTGTTCTTCGTATAGGTTTTGCTCTTTTTCGTTCTGCCATAATATTAAATATAGTAGCACTATAGAAGTGCTACTACAAAATTAAAAACTAAGAATGAAAAACAGTTACTCTGTCTATATTACTCAATACAACATGAATACCATCTGAAAATAAAACTCCAGAATCTGGAATATTCATAGTTTCAGTATCATTAGCGTTGCAAGGAGCAATTAAAACAGTACCTCCAGTAACAGAGCCATCTCTAAAAGTTACTGTACCGTCAGAAGTTCCTCCAGCAATAACATAACCTCTTAATCTAGATCTACCTGCTTGCAAAACAGCTCCAGCAGTAGCGGAGCTAGTAGTGGTAGCTGTTTTTACATCCGAGCCTACGATTCTACCTGCCATAGTTAACTCCTAAAATTAAGCGTCAGCAAATGGTGTTACTATAGTTCCTGAACCAATTAACAATGAATCGTGAACAAGATAAGTAGCTGCATCGATAGCTGTAACTCGTACAACACTTCCTGCAATACCACCCTTAGTTGAACCATTCATAGTCATAACATCGTTAGATGCTGCTGGAACAAAAGCTTTCTTAGCTCCATCGTCTACAGCTACTAATACAGCACCTTCAAATTTGTCGGTACCATCAGTTTTAATATCTAAGTCTGTTGCTGCTGTTTCTATTACAAAATAGAAAGAAGCACCAATGTTGTTAGTTTGGTTAGGGTCTGTAGGATCGCTTGGTGTAGTTGTAACGATTGAAGGCAAAGTAAATTTACCATCTGCATCATTACACAACAAGATTTTTCCTGCATGTGCATCTACTGTTAAAGTAGTATCTGCGGTTAAAGAAACAGAGTTATTAACCCCTGCTGAAATAAATCCTGCCAAAGATTTGACTGGACCTGAAAAAGTTGATTTAGCCATTATTGTCTCCTAACTAAATATGTTGCGCCATCTTGGAGTAAGTCTGCCGAGTCAGTTGGGGCAACGAGTTACCTCGGTTTAGATAACTATACTACTTTAGAGGTCTTGAGGGAAGTTTTCTTTAGATTTTAAAATTTCTTCTCTGCATTTAAATAAGGCTTGATAAGACTCTTTAATTACTGGATCTTTGCCAAATTCATCTATCATATCTTTACCAATCATCTCAACTAGAGCTATAACAGTTGTCATTCTTCCGTCTATATCTTTAATTTTTTGAATATCTTTTGCTGTCATTGTTGATTCTTTTTTCTGTCTAATATTATAACCATCTAGCCAGTTTTTTACATTAATTAATTTTTTGCTGAAGTCAGGATAGGTTTCCCAGTCTCTTATTTCTTCTATATCTCGGCCGCAACCTTGACATCTTTCGTCAAAGGGGGCCATTGACGTTGAGCAACGTCCATTGCAGGGTGAGTTAGCTAAGCTGATACTCATATGTAAACCAGTATTCATATATATACCTCGGTTTACTCAAATTCTACATCAAGAATCTGATTATAGGTAGCTTTTTGTAACTTTTTATACAAAAAAAGGGGTGCAAATGCACCCCTTTTATCAATTGCTAAGAATTAAGCACCTTGAGAAGCGAAAACAGCTCTCCAATTGGAGTAACCGAAAGAGTATCTTTCTCTAGCTTTGTAACGCATGTTACCAGTATCGAAATCACCCTCTAGGGCTGTTGACATAGGACTTCTTTGGAAGTGTTTAAAGCCATCTGGACAATCTGTTTTTAGGAACCAAGCATCATTGTCTGTTAGATAGTGGTTAACCACATACCCATCAGGACACATGCCCATATTCCTAATAGCGTTGATGTCGTTGTCAGATGTACCAACTCTACCAGGAGTGTTGATTAATCTATCAGCGACAAACTGCAATTGAGGTGGAACAATCAACTTCATACCTTTCAGAGCAATTTGTAATTGTCTGTCGTCAGTTAAAGTTGAAACAGAAATCAACGCATCTTCTAATGAAGTTTCGTTAAGGTCTGTATAAGTGCTTGGTCTGTTACTTGCAGTTCCGCCGCCACCGAGAGGGTGAGCGTTAGAAACAAGAGGTTGACCGTCGCCACCAGTTACACCAGCTGCAAACGCATTGTTTAACACAGAAGCAGCTTTAATCTGCTTAGTGTTAGCCATAGATCTAGCCAAGGCTTTTGTATACCTTGAACCAAGTCTATCGTAAAGATTATCTTCAACCGCTTCTTCTGTAAGAGCGAAAGCTAAAGCAACAGTTTCATGGTTGTAACGTGAAGTGTAACCTTCAGAAGCGTTGTCAAATGAGACACCAGTTCCTTCAGCTTTAACTGAAGCGTTTCCAAAACCAACAATCATTACTTCTTCCTCGAATGCTCTATCTGAAGATTCAGTTTCATAGATTTCTTCGTGTTCAGAATCGTACCTTGCATACTCCATGCCAAAAAGGGCATTAAGTCCAGGCTCTAGTTCTTTTGCTAATTGGGATCTATTAATAGCCATTAGTTATACCCCTGTTACTTGAGCATAGAAGTGCTCGTTAATTTTAACAATCAAGTTGACATTAGCTGAAGCTGAACCAGTACCTAAAGTGCTGTTTTCAGGATCAGTAGAAATTCCTACAATTCTCAACTGAGCAGATGTTGCAGCAGTAGTGCCGCTAATCTTCACGTCTGAGATACCTGTTATTGTTGAACCAGTTGAGTAAACAGAGTCAGCATTATTACCAACAACTGTTTGTACTACTGAACCAGTAGCAGCTGATTGAACTTCAAACAAAGCATTAGGATCGTCAACTACGAATGCCACCGCGTCAGATGTCACAGTTCCATTTGGCCAATACGATGAAAAAATCGTATCTCCGCTTGAATCTGTATATTGACATCCTCTAAAGACTCCTAGTACAGGATTATCCGTAGCGCCAGCAACTAAAATAGTTCCTGCGTTGGTCATCTTTACTAGGTCGCCTGAAAAAATGTTTCCAGATGCACCAGAGGCAATTTTGTATTCGGTCACTCCTTCACTGTTGTAGCCCGAACCAACTTTTCCTACTGGTTTTAATCCGAAAGGTGCATTTTGATTAGACATATTATTACCTTTAAATTAAATATTTATTTAACGGTATAAGAATTAACTTCTTTTACCGCCACCAAAAGTTACGCTTGATGTTCTCTGAGGTTTTAACATCGGAGAACTTGGATCTGATTCCTTCATTAGATCATTATCAATAGCTTCTTGTTGCTGTTGAGCACGTTCTGAGAAATAGGCGTTTCTTTCGTCACGTGTTTCATTCGGAATCTTAGCCAAAAGCAAACCACCCACTGCGACAACACCAGCGTGCTTTCCATCATCAATCGAAGGAAGTTCAAAGTCTCCAATCTCATCGGCATGTACGAGCTCAAAGCCCTCACGTAACCTAGACATTACATTCTTTTTATCTTCTTGACCGACAATTTCGGCTCTTATCCACCTGTAGGTATAACCTTCAGGTGCAGGTGGTGTCTCCAACATAGATGGGGGACGCCAAGGTTTGCGAGCGTTCATAGTAGCTCGAGTATCAGCAGAACGAGGAGTTCTGTTATTTGTTTCTTTTTTATCAGCCATATTTATTACCTTTTAATATGCTTAGCGTATTCTTGAACTGGTACATTTAAACGTCTAGCCATTTCGACTTCGCTTTTGCTCAGTCTGACTTGACGTTTTTTACCAGAGCTCTCTGACCTTCCAGCTGGAGCAACAGTTTGCTGCATCTTCGCTTTAGGTTTTGCTTCTCCACCGTCGTTAAACTTATGTGGAAATTCGACTCTAATACGTTTGTCTATCTCATCATAGTACATTGAGTCGCTAGGATCAAACCCTTCTTCCTCAATTAATTTCTGATGAATGTTAAAAGCAGCCATAGTCATGATTTCGTCTTGACCAAACCACTCGTTTTTTTCTGCCCAACCTTCCGCCGCAGGGTCTGCTTGCGGGGTCGGAGCTTGAACTTGTTGTTGAAATGCTTGTTGATTTGGAACTTCTTGATATACAGGCTCTCTTTCAATTTGCATTCTGTTGTTAGCTAACTTACTTTCTTCAACAGTAATCTTGTCAAGAATTTCTTGGGCTTTTGTTACCTTGTCCCAGTCTTGTTCTTGATAAGCTCCTTTTAGAACGCTATTAGCTTGAGCTCTTTGAGATTTTAATCTATTTTCAGCTTCACCATAGTAGCTTTGATTAAGCTGAGATGTGCTAGTTTTTAGATGTTCATTCTCACTTTGTAAGCTCTTTGCATACTCGTAAGCAGATTGAGCGGCACGCTCTTGCTCACGCATTTTTTTAGTTAAAGTTGCAATACGTTTTTGAACACCTTTTGAGTAATTCTCTAGTTCGTCTTGCTCTTCAGCTTTTTTTGTTTCTTCCTCAGAAACATTTTCTACAGCGGCTTGCTCTTCTTGATCTTCCTCTAGAACATCAAGTTCTACAACCTCGCCTTCCTCAACCTCTTGTTCTGGAGCTTGATTATTTTCTTCTTCTAGCATGAGTCCTCCTCACGTTTACAGCGTGACGATATCATCGGGATCTTGAATGGTCGCGATAACTTCGTCGTCGTTAATAATACGGCATTCTGCATCATCGCCTAACTTAAAGCGAGCTCCAGCATACCGACCAATTAGCACCCATTGCTTCTCCTCACACCAAGGTGTGTCTCCAAATTTATCTTTGTCTTTGTAACAGAGTGGACCCATCTTAATTACGTAAGCAACCACTGAGGCCAAAGCTTCTCTGTCAACCGACTCTTTTGTTAATACAATTCCACCTTTAGATACACCTCTACCTCTGTATGGAAGAATCAACATTCTCCATCCAGTAGGGTTAGGCATTCTTTCTATTAAGGTTTTATCAACCAAGGTAGGATCTAAAACTCGATCTTCTGCGTTGACAAAAGCTTTGTCAACTTCAGATTTGTTTTCTTCTGCTTTTGTTTCTGCGGCTTTGTCGTTTTCTAATTCAGCTGCAATATGGTCAGGTACCAATACTTTGTTCTTCGTCATTTTCTTCTATCCTCTCTAGCAACTCCCTGAGTTCTTGTTCTACGTCAACGAGGGAATTGTAACGTCCACGTAGATATTGATAGTCGTCGAAAGATTGAACACCATTGAGCAGTTGGCTCTGGGTGTCCTCTTTCTTCTCCTTTAGCCTTTTTTTTAATTGGTCAGCTACCCAAATCGTTGACATTAATAAATGCC
>Ga0209193_1001466_pt1 | contig 12074 bp, 14 predicted proteins | sample COGITO_mtgs_1003_FD_185515 | JGI IMG/M metagenome (GOLD analysis project Ga0209193, IMG submission 185515) | Pelagic marine microbial communities from North Sea - COGITO_mtgs_100330 (SPAdes) (version 2) | ecosystem: Environmental > Aquatic > Marine > Epipelagic ... | reverse complement strand
AGATTGGATGATCCTTTAGTGCAGTCACATAAGTCGGGGGGCCTATTGATAACTAGGCAGTCTAAGGTGGAGCCACCAGAGCCGTTGGATCAAGACCCAATAATCTTTGGGAGACACGATCATAAGTACATGAATGGGGGAGAAGAAAAGAATGTCTAGCGTAAGTGGGGGATTAATAACAGGTTTTGCTACGGTAGTTTCATCAGACAATGGTGGGCTAAGTAACGATCAAATTTCTGATATGGCAACAAATAAAATTGTTGCTGTGTCCGAAACAGCACCGGAACCAATTAGGCAACAAGCGCAAGCTTTTTCAGAAAATGTACGAAATGTCGTGCATTATCATATTGAGTTGGCTAGACGTGAAGAACGTGCTACTATATGTCATAATCTAAGAAAGGCTGGTCACCCCGATCTAGCCGATACTGTAAGGAGAATATAAAATGGCAATCACACAAGCAATGTGCACATCATTTAAAAAAGAATTGATGACCGCTACACATAACTTTGCTACTAACGGAAACGCTTTTAAACTGGCATTATATGCTATTGGCAGTGGCGGTAAGTCGAGTACAACTGCAACATTAGGAGCCGCATCCACGGTGTATGTAACAACTGGAGAAGTAGCTTCAAGTGGAACATATGTTACTGGAGGATTAGCTTTAACCAAAGTTGCACCGACCTCTTCTGGAACAACGGCGTTCACTGACTTTGGGGATCGAAGTTTTACAACTGCTTCTATCACAGCAAGAGGTGCTTTGATATACAATGACACTAACGGCAATAAGGCAGTAGCTGTTCTTGACTTTGGAGCTAACAAGACATCTACATCAGGTACATTTACTGTTCAGTTTCCAGCGGCAGACGCTTCTAACGCTATAATCCGTATCGCTTAAAGGAGTAACATCCTTTGGCGAATATAGGTTGGGGTCAGAGTACTTGGGGCAATAATTATTGGGGCGGACAACTCGATGTTGCCGTTGTCCCAACAGGTGTTGCTGCAACTTCAGCCGTGGGAACTGTAGCAGCTTCGTCTGTATTTGTAGTAACACCTTCGCCTGTAGTGGGAACTTCTGCGGTAGGCTCAGTTTTAGCTAAAATACCTATTACAGCCGTTGTTACAGGTGTAGAAGGCTCGATGCCTTTTGGTGGCTGGGGTGAAGATGGTTTTGGAAGTACTAATTGGGGTGGTATAGTTGCACAAGGGTTACCTATTGGTGGCGGGTTAGTAACGGGTCAAGTAGGCACTGGTGCAGTAGGCACGGTATCAGTTGTTGGAACAGGGCTAGTGATAGAGACGGGCGTAGTAGGAACTTCTGCGCTAGGTTCTGCTCTTGCTGGTGCTGGAGCCATAGTCACTGAAACAGGGATGGTTGGTTCGATAGGACTAGGGGACGAATCCGTTGTAGGTACAGCACTTGTAACTCCTTCAGGAGTCTCTTCGACAGTCAGTATTAGTGGCTATTCTGCTACAACGATTACAAAAACAGTAACCGTTCAATCGGTAAGTTCAGCGAATAAATATTTTATTGATGGCGTACAGCAACAAACCCAAGAGTTGTTTGAGCAAAACACTTATAGGTTTGATCAGTCCGACTCTTCTAATTCAGGTCATCCTCTCCGATTTTCCACTACGTCTAATGGATCACACGGTGGAGGCTCGGAATACACCACTGGAGTAACGGTGAATGGAACTCCTGGTCAAGCGGGTGCGTATACAGAGATAACTGTGCCAGAGTTTGCTCCAACTTTATATTACTATTGTACAAATCATAGTGGCATGGGTGGAACAGCGAATACACCTTTCGTATATAACATACTATCTACTACAGGTGCTCCCGTTACAAATGTCCCTGCTATGACTTCGGCTCTTGGAACAGTAACGACAGAACACACATCAATAATATCGCCAACGGGGGTTTCTGGAACTTCTGCATTAGGCACTATAGACATACAAGCATCTTGTGTGGTAACATTAATAGGAGTTACAGGCACTGGGTTTATTGGAGAAGAAAACGTATGGGGTAAAATAGTCCCCTCCTCAACAACACCTGATTGGACCGAAATAGCGGCATAAGGAACACACAATGGCAAGCACATATGTAAATAACCTCAGACTTAACGAGATGGCTACTGGCGATCAATCGGGAACATGGGGCACAACAACAAACACAAACTTAGAATTAATTGGGCAAGCTTTCGGTTGGGGGACACGAGCAATTGCTAACGCCTCAACAGATAATATAACCATAGCTGATGGTGCCTCGGACGCAGATCGGAGCATGGCTCTTAAACTTACTGGTGGTGGTCAAGCCTGTACAGTAACAATTTTACCTAATACATCTTCTAAAGTTTGGATTATGGAAAACGCTACAAGTTATACTTTAACTTTCACACAAGGAAGTGGTGCTAATGTTGCGATCCTAGCGGGTGAAACAAAGATGATTGCAACGGATGGCGGTGGCTCTGGTGCCGTGGTCTACGATGTTTTAACAGATCTTAATCTAGCGGGTACAACTAAAACTGCGGCTCTTACAAACGCTGGAGACATGTTGGTTGGTGATGATCTTACTTTAAATTCAGACTCCGCTGTTCTTGGTTTTGGTGCAGATACAGATACCACTTTAACGCACACAGATGGAACAGGATTAACTCTTAATAGCACTAATAAATTATGCTTTAATGATGCAAGTCAATTCATACAAGGTGCTAGTGCTACAGTCCTTGATATTGCAGCAACAGACACAATAGAATTAACTGCTACGAACATTGCAGTAGTTGGCACAATGGGAGCTACAGGAAAAATAACCGCAGACGCTGGCATAGACATTGATAACTTCAACATTGATGGCACTACGATTGCGTTGTCTTCTGGTGATATGGTGCTTGATGCGGCTGGAGACATCATCCTTGATGCTGATGGTGCTGACATTGTCCTTAAAGACGGTGGTACAATCTTTAGTGAATTAGATAAAGATGGTAACAACTTTAGAATTAAAAACCCCATATCAGATGGTGACGTTTTAATCCAAGGCAACGATGGCGGCTCAACAATCACAGCCCTGACACTAGATATGTCAGCGGCTGGTGCGGCTACGTTTAACAATGACGTTACTGCGTTCTCTGATGAACGTCTAAAATCTAATATAACTACAATCCCTGATGCGCTATCTAAAGTAAGCGAGATGCGAGGCGTACATTATGTGCGTAATGAAACAGGCAAAGATTCATCAGGTGTTATTGCACAAGAAATGCAGAAAGTTGCACCAGAACTTGTACTCACCGCAGAAGATGAAATGGGTACACTGAGTGTTAATTATGGTAATATTACAGGCTATTTAATTGAAGCGATTAAAGAATTGAAAGCTGAGATTGAAGAATTGAAAGCGAGATAAAACATGGCAGTACCGTCCTCTGGAGCCTTAGATTTTACAGACTTACAAGATGAGTTTGGCGGGTCTAACCCTATTTCTATAAGCGAATATTATAGAAACGGAGGTCTGGTTCCCTCAAATAATACGGATGTTCCAACCTCTGGTACAGTTGCACTGTCAGATTTCTACGGCGCAGTTAATGAACTTGGTGTGACCGCTTCTGCGGCATCGAGTGCTAATTTACAAACTCTATTTAACAATGCCTCTGCGAATAGTTGGACCTCTGCGATTCCTAAAAGGTATACTATAAACGGTGGAACTAATATGGGGATTCTAACAGTTCCAGCTAGTATGGGTGGAACTTTAATTATAGATATTGCATCTGGTGCAACTGTTAGAGGTACTGGGGGTGTTGCAAACACTTCTCCAGGTGCTGGCGGTTCAGGAAACAGTGGGGTAGGAGCGGCGGGTGGCGCGGGTGGTGCTGCTGGTCATGCTATTTCAGTAGCCTCTACTGGGGTGACAGTTAATGTTGTTGGTTCTCTTCAAGGTGGTGGCGGCGGCGGCGGTGCTGGCGGCGGTGGCGGCGGTGGCGGGCAAGGACGAACAACATACTCATCTGGAAGCACTTGTTTTATGAATGGTTACTGTCCAGGAGCATGTAACGCAGGGTGTGGCGGTTTTCTGGGTGGCTGTGGTCCAGACGAGGATAGCTATTATCTTACAAATTGTTACAAATATACCTATCACACTGGTGGTGCTGGTGGTGCTGGCGGAAACAGTGGTAAGGGACAAGGATACGTTAGTGCGGCAGGATCAGGTGCTTCAGGATCAGGCGGTAGCTCTGCTTCAAATGCGGGAACAGGTGGTGCTGGTGGTGCGGGCGGAAATGGTGGTGCGTATGGCGCGGCAGGGTCTGCGGGAACAAATGGTTCTACAGGAGCAAACTCTTACGGAAATGGTGGTGCTGGTGGTGCTGGTGGTGCGGCGGGCGCGGCAGGAAGAGCGGTATTTTTTAATGGTATCTCAGCATATACTATTATAGGTACGAGTTCTGGTACGATAGCAGGTGCATACACATAATGCAGGTAGAAGAAGAAAAAAAAGTAACTGTAAACTACAACCTTTACCCCCATGAACGTTATGCTATATGTAAAGAATGTAAATGGTTTAGAAGTTCTACGAAACAATGCAAGAAATGCTATTGTGTTATGCCTATAAAAGTTTTGTGGAAAGACGCACACTGTCCTATAAAAAAATGGTAAGGAAAAAAAATGAAATATACAATTAGAGAAATCAATAATGGAGTTGCTACTGTTGACTTTGAAGATGGTGCGTGGGCAGAAGTTCCAATGGATTCTAACGATACACCAGACACTTTTAGCTCTAAAGTTGAAGCGTATGCTACTAAAACATATAAGGCTCCTTCATGGGCTATGCCAGAGGCAACTGTAGAGGGAGAGACTATTGAGAGGGAAGTGGATCAAACAAGCGAAGGTGGTTCGTGGGACGGAAGTAGTAGTATAGTCATCAATACAGATGGCACTGGGTTTGCAGGAGATACCGCTGCTCCAATAGACGCTTTGCCTTGGATGGTAAATAGGTTAGAGGCGTATGGACCCGTCAGTAGTCAGATAGAGTTTATCGTAGAAAACGGTTTAGACGCTTGGATAGAAGAAGTTAAGCAAATAAAGGCTGACAATCCAAAGGAGTAATTGTGTCCAGTTCAGTTTTATTCCCTACTGTGGTAGTAGATGATTTCTTTACTGATCCTGACGATATTGTTAAGTTTGGTCATTCGTTAGAGCTAAGAGATTATGCTATGGGGTATCCTGGCAGGCGCACCCATAGCTTAAATAAAACGCACCCTTCTTTTGCAAAAGCACTAATGAAAAAAATATTCAGTGTTTATTTTAGCGATCCTTCTAAAATATCTTGTGAAAAGGCTGATATTCTTTTTCAACTAATCCCTAAGTTTTCGGAAAACAAAGAGGACTTTCGTAACACTGGATGGGTGCATCAAGACGGAACTACTATTAAGAACAAACTGGCAGGGGTTATATACTTGACACCAAATTCTCAGTTGGAAACAGGGACGAGTATTGTTAACGTAAAAAAGGGGTGTGAGTCTTATTTGACGGGGTATAGCAACTTGGACTCAACCCAATTACCTATGTCGTCGTGGAACGTTGAGCATAAGGGCCAGAAGGACGAATCATTAAAGCATTACCGCGAAAAAGTAGCCAAGGATAAAGAAAAATGGAATGGTTATTTTGAACCCGTTACTGTTGTAGGAAATATTTACAACAGAATTATATTGTTTGACGGCAACGAGTTTCATTGTGGAAATAAATACTACCATGAAGACGAAGGAGAAAGGTTTGTTATAGTATTTTTTTTCAACCATGTTAAAGGAGACATTCTTCCACGGAGGCGGATATATAAAGACAATTTAACGGAGTTGATTAATGCGAGCACGATCGGTTCAGTTTCCTAATACTGTAATGGACAACTTTTTCCAAGACCCTGACGCGGTTACATCTTTTGGTAAAACCTTAGATTTTACTCAACCGGGATCCTATCCAGGGTTGCGTACAAAAAACTTAATGAACACTCACCCTGTGATTAGTGAGGAAATTGTAAGAAAAATATTTAATGTGTATTTCAGTGATGTTAGTGCCATATCTTGTGAAAGTGTTAAAATATATTTTCAAAACATTCCTAAATTTTCGGAAGATCCTAAGAGTGTAAGGAATAAAGGTTGGATACATACGGATATGGGAAGAACAACAAATTCTTCTGCTCATAATAATAAGTTAGCTGGGGTTATTTATTTAACCCCCAATGCAAGACTAGAGTCAGGAACAAATATTTGTAGGTTTAAAAAAGGAATTAATGTAAATTTACTGGACCATTGGCACCAATCGGCATTTATACCTCTTTCCGAGCGAGACGTTTCAAACAAAACCAATAACCCAAAAGATCTAGAAAAAGGATCTGCTTATAAAAAAGAATGGAATAATTGGTTTGACCACGTTACTATGGTAAGTAACATATATAATCGGATTATATTATTCGACGGAAATGAGTTTCATTGTGGGAATAATTTTTACCATGAGGACGAAGGAGAAAGATTAGTTATAGTGTTCTTTCTTCAGAACGTAAAAGGTGGTATCCTGCCGAAAAGAAGAATAGATAAGGATAATTTGACGGAGATAATCAATGCCACTAACAACATTACGATATAAGCCTGGTGTCAATCGAGATGTAACCTCTTATACAAATGAGGGTGGCTGGGTAGACAGCGATAAGGTGCGCTTTAGACTAGGTTTTCCTGAGAAGATAGGGGGTTGGGTGAAGAATACTTTGAACACCTATCTGGGATCAGCTAGAAGTTTGTTTCCTTGGACAGCATTAGACAGCACTAAGTTTTTAGGCGTTGGAACCAACATAAAATTTTATGTGGTGGAAGGAGATGCTTTTAATGACATTACTCCAATCAGGAGTACCACTACTGGAACAGCAACCTTTTCCGTGGGAGATGGCTTTACTGTAGCTACCGTAACAGACAGCTCACATGGAGTTAACCCTGGAGATTTTGTTACATTTAGTAACGCCGCCTCTCTAGGAGGCAATGTTACGGCTGCGGTACTTAATCAAGAGTTTGAAGTACAAACTGTTCCAACTACCAGCACCTATACTATAAATATATCAGCTACGGGCAACTCCAGTGACTCAGGCAATGGCGGCGGAAGCACCGTTGCTGCATATCAAATAGATTGCGGACTAGATACTCAAGTTGGAGGCTCTGGTTGGGGATCTAGCACCTGGGGTCGTAGTACTTGGGGCTCGTCTTTCGGCCTAGGAGTTGCTACTGAGTTAGCTCTTTGGAACCAAGACAATTTTGGAGAAGATCTGTTGATTAATCTAAGAGACGGAGCGATATACTATTGGGACAGAAGTGGTGGAGTAGCTGCTAGAGCAGTAAACTTGGTTGATGTAGCTGGAGCTAATAATGCTCCTACCATTGCAAAACAAGTAATGGTTTCGGACAACTCAAGGCATGTAATAGCGTTTGGCACCAATACTATTGGAACTTCGGTCCAAGATCCTTTGCTCATACGGTTTTCTAGCTCAGAGTCTTTAACAGACTGGTCTCCGGTACCAACCAATTCGGCGGGAGATCTAAGAATAGGTAGCGGATCAACTTTTGTTACAGCGATAGAAACGAAACGAGAGATCGTAATCTTCACTGATAGTACGTTGCATTCCATGCAGTTCTTGGGCGCACCGTTCTCCTTTGGTATTCAACCTTTGTCCACAGGCATAACAATCATGGGACCTAACGCCGCCGTTGCAGTTGAGGACGCTGTATTCTGGATGGGGCAAGATTCTTTTTATCTCTACGAAGGTGGAACGAAACAGCTCCCTTGTATGGTCAAGGAGAAAGTATTCTTTGATTTTGACTATACTCAAAAGGATAAAGTGTTCGCAGCTCATAACGCAGAGTTTTCAGAAGTAACCTGGTTTTATTGTTCTGACACTAACTCTGTCGCTAATGGCGGCAATGGTCAGAATAATCTTTACGTTACTTATAACTATTCGGAGGCAGTTTGGTATTATGGTACGTTAGATAGAACCGCGTTCATAGACAGAGGTATTTTCCAATATCCTATCGGGGCGCAAGATGGGTATCTATACAACCATGAAGTTGGATATGATGCTGATGGTTCTGCAATGACTTCTTCCATTGAGGCTAGTCCCATAGATGTGGGAGAGGGGGATCGGCTTGTTTTTATCAATAGAATCATTCCTGATATAACTTTTCAAGGATCTACTGGAGGCACTCCGAGTGTCGATATGACACTAAGTATGCAAGACTACCCTGGTAGTCCATATGGACAGGCAGAGGCGGAGACTGTTACTTCTTCAGCTATATCCACGACCACTGTGCCTTTCGAACAATTTACAACCAAGACCGACATCCGGTTAAGGGGTAGAGCTTTTGCTTTTAAGGTGGACTCAACCGAACTAGGAGTTAGATGGAGGCTAGGAACTCCACGGATCCAACTGCGCCAAGATGGTAGAAGGTAATGGCAACAAACGTAACTCCTTTCCCTCGACTTCCCACACCAGTTGGGCAAATAGACGTAAGATACATGACGGATTTAATTCGAGCATTAGAATATTTTCTAGCTCAAATGCAGAACCCAGGTGGTCTAAGAGCAACAGTCCTAACTCTTACAAATCTTCAGTCTGATAATGACGTTGGTTTAGAGACTGGAGCGTTGTACGAGGTGAATGGATTTGTTAAAATAACTTTAGCAAATGTCTCTGCGTGTGCAGGATCGGTTGGAACAGGGGCAATAGGAACAGTAACAGTTGCTGTTTCATAATAAAACAGTTATGGTACGATAAATAAGAAAGGCATTCGCACATGGGACTTGGTGGCATAGTAGCAGCAATAAGTGGATTAGCATCTATAGCAGGCGCATTTTCAGGTGGAGCGGCGGCTGCGGCTGGTGGCGGTGGTCTTGGTAGCATCATCCAAGGAGCAATAGGCGGAGGATTTTCTGCATCTCCTTTTGGACAAGCTGCGAATGCTCTCGGTCTAGGTGGCGGTGGATTTATGGGCAACACTCAGAGCCCTAGATCAACAGGTCCGTCACAGTTTATGAACTCTTCTTATGCTGGTGAGGGCAATCCTATGGCATCAATAGGACAGGGGATCAAGGGAGCGGCAGGATTTTTAGACAGCAATCCTTTGATTACATCTATGGCTCTACAACTTTTAAAAAAAGATCCAGTGTCTACACCAGACAGTGTTAGAAACCAATTGATGTACGGGCATAACCCAGATATTGTTGGACGAATGGCTCCAGATATAAAGAGACGAATGGCACAAGGTGGAATAGTTCAAGCGTATAACATGGGCGGATATGTTGAAGGTCCTGGGACCGCGACTAGTGACTCAATACCCGCGCAGATATATCAGGGCGGACTGCCCGTAAGAGAAGCGGCCTTATCAGATGGTGAGTTTGTTGTGAACGCTAGAACTGTAAAGGCTTTGGGGGATGGCGACAGAGATGCTGGTGCAGCTAGACTGTATCGAATGCAACAAGAAATGGCAGAGGACGCATAATGGTTGATGAAACAGGTAGTAGACAGACTCAAAGTTATCTTCCAGATTACCAGGAACAATACTTAAAAGATCTGTTAGCAAACATATACGGCACAGATCCTGAGACAGGCGAAGTGACGGGCATTGCTTCTCGGTCCCCGCTTGAGGGCAAACTAGTTACTGATGATGACGGCAACCCAGTTTATGAATTGAACGCAGATGGATCTCAGAAGTTAGATTTTTCTGGCAACCCGATCCAAGAAACAATAGGCGGAGTTGCTAGACCAGACATCGCTCGGTTTACTGATGCACAGAAACAAGCCATTAAACTAGGGATGGAAGGCGTTGGAGCCTACCAACCTATGATGGACAAGGGTGCCGCTACCGTTGAAAAAGGGTTAGGTATTTTTGATGAAGGGGCTGCATATACCCGTAGAGGTGCTGACGCACTTTCTGGAACAATGAATGCAGACGGCACTGCAAAAAGTTTTGATCCTAATGCATATAAGGCATACATGGATCCGTATACCCAGGAGGTAATAGACACTACGTTTGCAGATATTAATAGACAAGCAGACATGGATCGAAACAGAGTTAGAGATGGTGCCATAGGTGCGGGAGCTTTCGGTGGATCTAGAGGTGCTCTACAACAATCAGAGTTGACAAGAAACACCGCAGATCAAATAGCACGAACCGGAGCTGGGTTAAGATCGCAAGGATATGGAGCCGCCCAACAACAAGCTCAATCTGTTTTTGAAAATCAAATGTCTCGAGGTGCGAATGCGGCTCAGATATTTAATCAACTTGGTCAAGGTATGGGCACACTTGGTGGAGATGTAAGAACAACAGGCATTCAACAAGCAGCACTAGGTGAAGCGGCTCAAGCGGCACAAACAAGAGATGTAAATTCTTTGTTTAATCTAGGGACTTTAGAGCAGAAACAAATGCAGAATGAGTACGACGTACAGCGAGCGGCTCAGATGGAAGAAGCATACGAACCATACCAGCGGTTTAACTATATGTCAGATATACTTAGGGGCGTTCCTTCGACACAAGGTTCTATCTCCACGAACACTGCGCCTAGTGGAGGGTTCCTCTCAAATATCTTTGGTATGACCAATGCTATCCAAGGAAACCAACAGGCCACAGGCCAAGGAATACTATCAGGTTTAATTAATCCAAGCGGAGCGTAACATGAGTATAAATAATAAAGGTCTTTTCAAAAACGATGACGCTCGAAGAATGCTTCGTAACATGGGAGGGGTTAAGAGACCTACTGGTATTCTTGCATCCTCAAAAGCATTGATGGACGCAGTGGCTATGCCTAGAAAACAAACGGGACAAGGTCAGATCAATCCTCGTGCTTTGGCGGGACAGTTTGGTACTACGGTTAACAGCCCAACTACTATGAATAGAAACGCTATGTCTGCGCCGATGGGTCAACCACAACCACAACCACAAATGGCAATGGCTCAAGGACCAGTAGCCGGGATGCCTAGTGTACAAACAGAGTACAACATGGGCGGACCTGTGCAAGGGTATTCCCCTGGGGGTGTTATTAAAGCAGGAGTAGACGCTCTTAGCGCAGGAGTAGACGATATTATTAATATCGCGCAACCAGCGAAGGGTATGTCAGCACCTCAACAAACCTATGCTAATTACAAAAAGCTAGGTATTATGACTCTTGGAGGGGGTGCGGCGGGTACAGCGGCTATTAATGTTGGCAATCCTTTTTCTACAAAAGAGTTTGGAGAAGAGGCCGAGGGTTTGAACAGAGAACTTCAAGATGCCGCAGATATAGCGGCAAAAGCTGGAGACACAGAGGCTGGAGCTAGAGAATTAATTCTTCAGCTTGGCGGTAACCCAGAAGGAAATGTTAAGGATGAGTTAAACAAAATATATAATGGTGTTAGTGGCAAGAAGATTCCACCGTCTCAAAAAGATAGGATAGATGGATCTATCCAAGCTATTGTTGGCGCAACTACTATGGCGGCTAGAGGCAATGACATGCAGAGGATTGCCGCTGGGTTAAAAGCTGGAGCACAACAAAGATTAGCAATGGAAAAAGCTGCGGCTGGAGCTAAACCTTCCGAGTACACAAGACAGAGAGCCTATGACAGAATACTAGAAGAGCTTGTCAAAGGAGCACTACAAGAAGATTCAGAATTTTTACAGACTCCCGCAAATTTAGAGGCACTTAAACAACAGGCTGCTTCTTTAGCCGGTGCCGTTCAACCAGGAGGTGGGTCCTCGGCTCCTGCTCCATCTGCAACAAGAACGCCAAATGCTAGTCACATCGCCGCATTAAAAAAAGACCCTAGTCAAGCCGCTGTCTTTGATGAGTACTTTGGTTCTGGAGCAGCTAATAAAATTTTAGGATAACATAATGGCTGAAAACTTTTTTGCTCAGTTCGACGAGGAGCCCCCAAAAAAACAAAACTTTTTTGCTCAGTTCGACGAGGAACAATCCTCTCCACCTGGACCTGAAGAAAGCGAAGGCGTTTTTAAAGAGTTTGGCGAAGGCGTTATCTCTGGCTTAACTAAAATCCCACAAGGCATCTTGGAACTCGGAGCTACTG
>Ga0209193_1001456_pt1 | contig 12143 bp, 15 predicted proteins | sample COGITO_mtgs_1003_FD_185515 | JGI IMG/M metagenome (GOLD analysis project Ga0209193, IMG submission 185515) | Pelagic marine microbial communities from North Sea - COGITO_mtgs_100330 (SPAdes) (version 2) | ecosystem: Environmental > Aquatic > Marine > Epipelagic ... | reverse complement strand
ATAACATTTGTCTATAAAGGTAAATTATTTAAGTACACAGGTGCTTTTGCACCAGCAAATCAAATATTAGGAATGTTAAAGTTCGTATAGGAGTTATAATGGCAAGAAGTAGAGAAGATGTAAGACAAAATAAAGCAATGCAATCAATATTACGAGGTGAAACACCTGAAAAACGTATTTTTGTTGCTATGGAAGATACTAAAGAGAAAAAAGAAAGACAAAAACAAATAGCAAAGGAAAAAGAAGAGTCAAGTGAACGTTCAGAAGCTTTAAAAGCAGCTAGAACACCTTGGTTCTGTCCAACGTGTGATAAAGTGATGAAAAAACGATTAGATGACAAAATGTATCGTTTATACAACCATTGTTTTAATTGTCAGTTAGAAGTAGAAAATAAAATGAGAATAAATGGTACTTATAAAGAATGGGAAGATAAAAAAGTAAAAGCAAACACAATATCTTGGATACGTGAACAAAAAGAATCAATTGAACATTTTAAAAAACAAAAAACACCTGAATTTTTACAACAAGTAAGACCAGATGGTTATTCTGTTGATAAAGAAAAATGGGTTGGTGATGACAGTTTATTAATTAAAAAAGCAGATGAGGCTTTAGAATACTTACAAAAAATGGAGGATTCTTTAAAGTGATATATTTATATATAGGACAATTTTAACCCAAATCTTAGGAGAGATTAAATGGCAAGAGCAGATGCAGGTGGGATGCATAGTACATCCCATACAAACACACCAATAAATAGAGACGTTGGTGAATATAATAAAATAACCTTTGTTGATTCAAATGAGATAGTAGCGTTTACAGGTTCAAATGCAGCTGCTGGATTTATATGTGAAGTAGTAACTAATGTGGTAATACTTGCAACTAATGGTGGTTCAATACCAGGAACAGCATTAACAGCAGATACACTTTATCCTATTGGAGTTAGTAGAGTGAACATTGGTGCAAGTGGTAAGGTTTACGTTTTACATAAGTAAAAAATAATATGCAAAGAAACTCAAAAGGACAATTAAAAGATGTAATAAAACAGGAGTACGTTAAATGTGCTGCTGATCCTATTTATTTCTTGAAAAAATATTGTATGATTCAACATCCAATAAAAGGTAAAATACCATTTGCTCTTTATGATTTTCAAGAAAAAACAATAGAAGATTTTTCAGAACATCGTTTTAATGTTATTTTGAAAGCTAGACAGTTAGGTATATCTACAATTACAGCTGGATACTCACTATGGATGATGACATTTCATCAAGATAAAAACATATTAGTAATTGCTACCAAACAAGAAGTTGCTAAAAATTTAGTAACCAAAGTAAGAGTGATGCACGCCAACTTACCCTCTTGGTTAAAACAAAAATGTGTTGAAGATAATAAATTATCATTAAGATATAGAAATGGTTCACAGATAAAAGCTGTATCAAGTGGTGAAGATAGTGGTCGTTCAGAGGCTCTATCCCTTTTAGTTCTTGATGAGGCTGCTTTCATTGATAAAATTGATGGAATATGGGCAGCTGCTTCACAGACACTATCTACTGGTGGACAATGTATCGCACTATCTACACCAAATGGTGTTGGTAATTGGTTTCATAGAACTTGGATGGATGCAGAAGATGGTTTAAATGATTTTAATTTTATTAAATTACATTGGACAGTACATCCAGATAGAGAACAAGATTGGAGAGATGACCAAGATACTCTTTTAGGTCCTTCTTTAGCTGCACAAGAATGTGATTGTGACTTTATTACTTCTGGTCAATCTGTCGTTGATGGTGTTATATTAGAAGAATACAGAGAAACTCAAGTTCAAGAACCAATTGAAAAACGAGGAGTAGACAGTAATGTTTGGATTTGGCAACCACCAAACTACACAAAAGATTATATAGTATGTGCTGACGTAGCTCGTGGTGATTCAACAGACTACTCTGCATTTCACATTATGGATGTTGAAAGTTTAGAACAAGTAGCTGAGTATAAGGGTAGAGTTTCTACTAGAGATTATGGTAATCTACTGGTAAATATTTCTATCGAATACAATAATGCCTTACTAGTTATAGAGAACAACAATATTGGTTGGGCTACAATACAACAATGTATAGATAGAGAATATGATAATCTATTTTATATGAGTAAAGATTTACAAGTGGTTGATGTACATAGACAGGTAAATAATAAAATTAACAGAGCAGAGAAACAACTCATTCCTGGATTTACATTAACACAAAAAACAAGACCTTTAGTAGTTGCTAAACTAGAAGAGTTTTTTAGAGAAAAATTAGTAAAGGTACGTTCAAATAGATTAATTGATGAGTTGTTTGTATTTATATATAATGGTAGTAGGGCAGAAGCTATGTCAGGATATAACGATGATTTAGTAATGTCTTATGCTATGGGATTATGGATACGAGAAACTGCTTTGAGATTAAGAGCTGAAGGGGTAGAACTTCAGAAAAAAGCTATGAATAGCATAACATCAAATCAAGGTGTATATACACCAAAAAACAACCAAAATGATTCTTGGACTATGGAAGTAGATAAAAAACCAGAATCGTTAGATTGGTTACTTTAATTAAAGAGGTAAAAAATGGCTGATAAAAGCTTATTTAGTAGACTAAGAAGATTATTTTCAACTAACGTTATTGTTAGAAACGTTGGTGGTAGGAAATTAAGAGTTAGTGATACAAGTCGTACACAAGCATTAAACAAATCTAACTTAGTGGATAGATACCAAAAGATATTTACAGGTGCAGGTCTTAGTGGATATTCTGATGCACTATTAACAAAGTCTATGAGACTAAATCTTTTCAAAGATTACGAATCAATGGATACGGACGCAATACTATCTTCTGCTCTTGACATCTATGCAGATGAATCAACAATGAAATCTGAATATGGTGAAGTTTTACAAATAAACACAGACAATGAACAAGTAAAAGAAATATTACATAATCTTTTTTATGATATTGTTAATATAGAATTTAATTTATGGCCTTGGATTCGTAATATGTGTAAGTATGGTGATTTCTTTTTGAAGTTAGAAATAAATGAAAAGTACGGCATTACAAATGTAATACCACTTTCAGTATATGATGTATCTAGATTGGAAGGATTAGATCCTGAAAATCCAGAATATGTAAAATATTTAATTGAAGCAGCAACAAGTGAACATAGATATAAACAAGAACAATCTTCAACAAAAGAGGAGTTGGAAAATTATGAAGTAGCTCATTTTAGATTACTTTCAGATTCTAATTATCTTCCATATGGTAAGTCTCAAATTGAAGGTGCTCGTAAGATATATAAACAGTTAACTCTTATGGAAGATGCTATGTTGATACATCGTATTATGAGAGCTCCTGAAAAAAGAATTTTTAAATTAGATATTGGAAATATACCACCAGCTGAAGTTGACAACTACATGCAACAAGTTATTAATAAGATGAAGAAAGCTCCTGTTGTTGATGAAGCTACTGGTGATTATAATTTAAAATATAATATGCAAAATATCACCGAAGATTTTTTCTTACCAGTCCGCGGTGGTGATAGTGGTACAAATATTGAATCCCTTCCAGGATTGACTTATGAGGCTACTGAAGATATTGAATATCTTAAAAATAAAATGTTATCTGCATTAAGAATACCAAAAGCATTTCTTGGGTTTGATGAGAGTATTGGTAGTAAAGCTACATTGGCTGCTGAGGATGTTAGGTTTGCAAGAACAATAGAACGAATACAAAGAATAACACTTTCTGAATTAACAAAGATTGCTATTGTTCATTTGTATTCACAAGGATATCAAGATTCCGATTTAACAAATTTTGAATTAGAATTAACCAATCCATCTACAATATATGAACAAGAAAAGATTGAGTTGTGGAACAACAAAACTTCACTTGCAGAGTCAATGTTACGTGATGGAATAGTATCTACCGAGTGGATTTATAAAAATATATTCAAGTTTACAGATGATGAAATTAAAGAACAAGACGAACAAATTGCTTTTGATTATAAAACAAAATTTAGAAGACAACAGATAGAATCAGAAGGTAACGATCCTGCTAAAAGTGGTGAGTCACAAGGAACACCATCTGATTTAGCTATGGGTAGAACTGGTCATGAGTTAGATGATGAGGGTGGTTCAGAAGAAGGTGGACAGCCAGGTGCGGGAAGACCTAAAGAACCAAATAAATATAGTAAAGATAGTGGAGTAAGGGGAAGAGATCCATTAGGAGCTCATGATAAGAAAAAAGGTGGTAGTGGTGCACCTAAATATGGTAAAGCATTAGCTCTATCACATTATGATTCTCTTAAAAAATCAATGAGTTTTGGTAAAAAAGACCAAGAATTAATAACAGAAGTATCTGAATTAGAAGAAGAGTACCAAAATGAGGTAACTTCTTTAACTAAGGACACTTCAAATGACTAATTATTATTTAACTTTATATTTATTTATGAGTAAATATACATACATATTGGAGTAATTTATAATGGCTCGAAAATTAAAACATTCGAAAATAAAGAATACAGGTATTCTTTTTGAATTATTAACAAGACAGATAACAGCTGATGTTTTAGCTGGAAAATCTACAAAATCAGTTTCTATATTAAAACAATATTTTAATGAGAACACCGAATTGGGAAAAGAGCTTGAACTTTATAAGTTACTTTCTGAAAAACATTATCAATCGGAAGTTAGGGCTAATGGTTTATTAAATGTTGTTGTAAAACAACGTCAGAAACTAAGTAATTCAAATTTACGTAGAGAAAAATATAATTTAATTAAATCAATTAAAGAAAACTATAATGTAACAGATTTTTTTGATGGACGTATTCCTAATTATAGAATACTTGCTTCTATATTTAACATATTTCAATCTGAAACAACAGATGAAAACTTTAAAGCAGAACATATAGTTAATTCTAAGTTTACTATATTAGAACACATTACAAATAAAAAAGTAGATGAAAAAAAGATTAAAGAAAAAGTTTTAAGTGAATATAGTAAATCTGATAAAGATTTAAGATTATTAGCATATCAAATTCTTGTTGATAAATTTAATAAAAAATATAAAACCTTAGACGAATCACAAAAAAGTTTATTAAAACATTATATTAATAATGTAAGTAATACTAATTCATTACGAGAGTATGTAGACGTTGAAGTTTCTAAAATTAAAAAACAATTAAAAATACATTTACCAAAAGTAAATGATAAGATTACAAATATTAAACTAACAGAATCTATAAATCAAATAGGTAATTTGACAAAGGGTAAAGTAGTTGATGAAAAACAAGTTTTAACATTGATGAGATATTACGAACTTATTAAGGAGATTAAAAATGTCCACAAAACTTGAAATTCTTAGAAAGTATATTAGAGAATTAATTCAACAAGAGTTGGATGAAGTTTCCGTTACTGGTGCTATTGATGGTGGTGAAGGGCCACCAAAAACTCCTTTTGCTTTTAAAGGTAAGAAGAAAAAAAAGAAGAAAGTTGATGAGGGTAAGTATCATGATTATAGAAATGATGAAACAATGACACCCAAACAAAAAATTGGTCGTTCAATGAGAGAGGTTAGAGATAGTCTCAGTCAATTAGAAGGACTAGTAAAGATGAATGTAAGATTGAAAAATGAACTAAACGTTAATTCACAATCTTATTGGAAGAATACACATAAAGCGTTACATAAAATAAGTGAGAGGTTAGTAAAACTAGCAAACAAAGTCGGACAGTTACAGTAGGTTCGATATGCCTTTCGAAGATAAAAAGAAATCCTATATGGATACTCTTTTTAGTATTTCTACCTTGTTAAAGAGATGGCAAGTAGAGATACAAAATAAAGATGTGGATAAGAATTATATGTTAAAGAGACTTGGACAATGGATAGAAATGTTGGAAAGTCTTAGAACTGAAATAATGATGGGAAGAGATAAATGAAACAACTAATAGTAGATTATTTACCTTTTGAGGTAAGACCAGAGCAAATAAATGAATCCATGAAAGATAATGGTGGTAAGTTAATTGTTAAGGGTGTTTTACAAAGAGCAGAGGCTAAAAATCAAAATGGTAGAATTTACCCTCGTGAGATTTTAGAACGTGAAGCAGATAAATATACAAAAGAATTTATTGGCCAAAGAAGAGCAATGGGTGAACTAGACCATCCCGAATCATCAGTAGTAAATTTACAGAATGTTTCCCACAATGTCAAGGAAATGCATTGGGAAGGTGACAATCTACTAGGTACAGTTGAAGTTTTAGGAACACCAAGTGGTAACATATTAAAAGAATTATTTAAGAGTGGTATCAAATTAGGTATCTCATCTCGTGGTATGGGTTCAGTTGAATCTGTTAATGAGGGTGAAGCTCAAGAGGTACAAGATGATTTTGAATTAATAGCATTTGATTTCGTATCAAATCCATCTACACACGGTGCTTTCTTACATCCAACCAACGAATCAATCAATGAATCTAAGATAGTTGGTAGAACCTGTGGAGATTACTGTAAGGTAGAATCAATCATAAACGATATCATGAGGGGAAATTAAATGTATAATTACAAAAAAATGTCAGACCAATGGCATGAGTGGAGATATGGTGATAAAGAGTTGACAGAAGAAACTATAAATGAACGTTCTAATCCTAGTGATAAGAAAGAACTTTTCAGAGCTTTGAAAAACTCTAAAGTAGCTCATGTTTTTTCTTTGAACAACGATGAGTTAGTGATAGAGATGACTAGTCCATCTGGAGAAAATTTCGTGATTGGTAATATAAGAAAGTATAAAAATGATTAAATTAAAAGATATGTTAAATGAATCCAATGTTTGGGATAGGCAGTTTGGACAACCACTTCCTACTTTGTCTGATGTCATGGGAGAAAAAGAAGACTGTGATTGTGGTGGTTCTTGTTGTGGTGTTGTAGAAAGTGTTGAGGACAAGAACAGAGCTAAGAAAAAATTTCAATCTCTTATGAAACACGAAGGTGGATTCAGAGATAAGATGTTTAAGTTAGAACAAGCTTTTCTTAGAGATGCAAGACCAGAAAATCGTGATGCAGCAAAACAACTTAAAAAAGCGTATAAAGATAATGTTACTAACTTCATGAGAGAAGCTGCAAAGTTAGTAAATAAATTAAAGTAATGCCATCTAAATCCAAACAACAACAAAAGTTTATGGGTATAGTAAGGTCGATACAGAAGGGTGAAGCGCCCGCTGGTAAATTTTCAAAAGCAGCTCAAAAGGCTGCTAAGTCTATGGAAAAGGGTAGTGTAAGAAAGTATGCTAAAACAAAACACGATGATTTACCTGTAAAAAAAGAAGCTTATGACTTTAAGAAAGCTCACAAAAAGTTTAAAGAAACAGGTGAGTTACCACCACACTTGAAAAAGATGGTGAAAGATTTAGACAAAATGGAAAAAAAATATAAGGTAAAAAATATTGTTGTTCCAGGTTTAGAGTGGATGTCGAAGATAAAAGAAGAGAGAGATTACAAAGATGAATATAATAAATTTCAATCTTCTACAAAGTCTAAAAAATATAGGGCAGAATTAAATAAGTACAATCGTAAGAAAGGTACTTATGGAAATGGTGATGGTAAAGATGCATCACATAAGGGAGGAAAGATAGTGGGATTTGAATCACAATCTAAAAACAGAGGAAGAGCTGAAAAGAGTCGGTTAAAAAAAGAATCGGTTCTAAACGAAAATCCTGCAGCTATCGCAGCTGGTGTTAGAGCTGCTATGGCAAGAGCTAAAGAAAAAGAACTCTCAGCTGGTGGTGGTAAAAAAGTAAAAGTTTCTACAGCATTAGCTAATAAGAGTCACCCTAAACATAAACAAGCTAAGGGTATTATACAAAGAATTAAAGATAAAGCTAAATCAATGTTATCTAAATCTAAAAAGAAAAAAGCTGAACCAAAGAAGCAATCCAAGTCTGATACAAACTTTTATGCTAGACAATTCGGTGGTACAAGTGAATCCGTAGATGAACGTATGCCAGCTGGTAAACAAAAATTAGTTTACCAATTTAAAAGATTAAGTACTTCAGAAATGGATGAACTAGATGCTATGTTATCTAGAGCTGGAATAGTTGGAACACCAGACTTTAATAAAAAGACTTGGAGTACATATGCAAATAGAGATGCAATGAAACTAAAAAGAAATAAAACTTTACAAAAATTTATAAAAAGAAAAGGTGGAGTGCAAATTGAAGAAGGTTTTGGTGGAGAACTGAAAGGTTCTGATAAGAAAAAATTTGAAGACGATAGAAAGAAAAACGGAGAACAATTAGGATACACACTTACTGGCACATCTGATGTAAAAGAAACACTTAAAAAGGTAGTTAAAGAAGAAGTTTCTAATATAATATCTGAAAGAATGGATAAAAGACAAGCAGGTGAAACCTTAAAACAACTAGGTGGTAACAAATTTATTGCTATGACAGGTGCTAAAAACTTTGCAGTAGGCCCCAAAGGAATGGGTTTTAAGATTGGTAGAAATTCAAAAAGTATAAATTATATAAGAATTGATTTAAAATCAACTGATTTATATGATATGGAATTTATCAGACTAAGAGGAAGTAAGATAAATGTAGTTAAGAAAGTAACAGGTGTTTACAATGACCAACTACAAAAAATGTTTACTAAACATACTGGTATGTATACTAGTTTGTAAAAATAATTAATAACGAAAAATCTATATAACTTATATTTATAGATATAATAAAACAACCATTTAATTTTTAAGGAGAGTAAAAATGGCAGGAGTAAAAAAAGATGAACTAAGACGAGTTTTAGGACAAGTTGTTAGTTACGATGGTGGTAATAAAGTTGGCACCATTTCAAGTGTAATTGGAGATGGTATACGAGATATACCAGTTGTAGATGCAACAGGTGGAGGTGTCACCGTAGATAGTGATGATTCTGGTGGATGTATATTTGCAGGTGGTGGTGCTAGAACTATCGTTCTTCCAGTTCCAGCAGCAGGTTTAAATTTTAAAATAGTAAGTACGACAGCTCATAACCATGTAATATCAAGTTCTATAGGTAGATTTACAGATTTGGTATTGTCAGCTTTAGATAATACTAATGGTACTACACTAGCAAGAACAAATATTGCAAACAAATGTGCTATTACACTTGCAAATGTACAAGTAGGTGAACAACTTGAATGTATTTCAGATGGTTCAAAGTGGTATTTGAAGGGTGACTTAAACGATACTCCTGTAGCTACATAATAAACAATACTGTTAAATAAAAAGAGGACTTGATATGTCTAAAAAAATAAAATTAAAAGATTTACTAAAAGAAAACTTTAGTATAGCAGGTGGTGTCGTGTCACGTAGTGCTTTTAGTAGTGATATGAATATGTCTAATATCGTCAGAGAAAAATATGGTGATGTAGACGGCCAAAATGTTGATGTTAAAGGTTTGACTAAAGAAATAGCACACTTTAATAAAATTGGTGAAGCTATTTTTGGTAAATCTAATATAACAGATATATCAGAGAAATTAGGCTGGATTGCAAATCAAGCTAAATCACACACTCTCCAAGAAACAGAAGATTGGTTTGATAAGATAACAGTTAATCGTAATATGAAGGAACTTACTGGATTGTCTAAACAGTTCAGTAAGATTTCTTCTGAGTCTGAATCATTACAACAGAGACTTGGAGCTTTGTATGAAGATATGGGTAATATTATTGGTAGATATTATGAAATTGGTGAAAAACACGTACCAGGTCATGATTCAGATGATATTCAAACTAAAGACATAGAAGAAAATGCATATGAAAAATTCTTTCAAGGTGCAATGAAAAAATTTGGTATAAGTGCACCAGATGAATTAGATGATGATAAGAAAAAAGCATTTTTTAATTATGTAGATAAAAACTATAAAGCTAAAAACGAAGATAGAGCAGATGGTAAAAAGCTGGTAGGGTATTCTTTTGCTGGTAAAGTGTATAAGAAAAAAAGTGATGCACCAGTATCAGATCCAAGACCAGTTTATAAGTAAATGATTAGGAGGCTACGTGATATACGTAAAAGTTTATAATAACAATATTGAAAAAGCAATAAGTAAACTAAAAAAACAAGTAAAAGAAACAAAGTTAATGGTAGAATTAAGAGAACGAGAGTTCTATAAGAAAAAATCTACCAAAAGAAAAGAAGCAAAAGCTAAAGCTCGTTTAAGAGCAAAAAATAATTCAAATAATTAAAGGTTTTTTTTATATTTGTATATTTATATATACAAAAAACAAATACACTACGGTCTTTCCGACCATCTTGTAGTGTAATCAAAGTAATAACACATTATAGTTCTCAATAACTATACTAACATCCTAAATGGAGAAATAATAATGGATGATCTTTTAAAAGATGCCATTGCTGATGCTAAAGCTGTTCGTGAAACTGCTTTAGAAAATGCTAAAATAGCTCTAGAAGAGGCCTTTACACCTAGATTACAATCTATGCTTTCAAAGAAGATTCAATCTGAAATCGAAGACGAAGATGATATTGAAGAACGTGACGATGAAGATGAAGATCCTGAAGAAAGAATGGATCTTAAAGCTGGTGACGAGGATCCTTCTGATGACCATTCTGAAGAAGATATGGACGAAATCGAAGATGATGAAGACGATGAACCTAAAATGGACATGGAAAGCGTCATTGAAATCGATGGTGTTAAATACGCACCTGTAGTTTCTGAAGAAGAAGATGAAGACCATGATGAAGAAGAAATGGAAGAATCTGATGACTTTGACCTTGACGAAATTCTTAAAGAATTAGAAGAGGAAGAAGTAACTGAAGGTGAAGACGAAGATGACGATAAAAAAGACGAAGTAACTGAAGCTGAAGAAGATGACGATAAAGAAGAAGTTGACGAAGAAGTTGACCAATCTTCTGGTATCGGTTCTTCTGAAAATTCAAAAGGTTCGGCTGACAAATCTTCTGGTATTGGTTCAAAAGACAAAGCCAAATTCGAATCAGTTGAAGTAACTGAAGAAAAAGACGAAGATGGTGAGGAAGTTGATGAAGATATCGACCTAGAGGAAATCGTAAAAGCACTTTCTGAAGAAGAAGACGAGGAAGAGAAGAAGGATGAAAATTCTAAACTCCAATCAGAACTTGAAGAGCATCGCAATGTCGTAAAATACTTGCGTTCCAAATTAAACGAAGTTAACCTGCTTAATGCAAAACTACTTTTCACAAACAAACTTTTTAGGTCACATGGCTTGTCCAATGACCAGAAAATGAAAGTTGTGGAAACTTTTGATAGAGCACATAACCTTCGTGAAGTCAAATTAGTTTATTCTACTTTGGCTGAATCATTTGGTTCGAAACAAACTAAAACTGAAATTAAAGAATCTAAAGGTTCGGCTTCTAAAGCTGTCGCCTCAACTAAGTCTGAAAAGCAAGAAGTAATTGCTGAAGGACATGAGATGAGAGACAGATTTAAGAAACTGGCTGGTATTCTTTAAGACATAATTGGAGAAAATATAATGTCTAAATTCAAAAACCTCGGTACAGTCGAGAAACTGATGGATGGATATAATCCTCATCGTGACCGACAAGAGGAAACTCGTGGCTTGATCAAGAAGTGGGAAGCTACCGGATTGTTAGAAGGTATTTCGGATGAACAGAAGACTAACGGAATGGCCGTACTCCTAGAGAACCAAGCACGTCAACTTATTGACGAAGCTAGTTCAACAGGTACATCAGCTAATTCTGAAGAGTGGTCTGGTGTTGCATTACCATTGGTTAGAAAAATCTTTGGTGAATTAGCAGCTCAGGAATTCGTTTCTGTTCAACCTATGAACCTTCCTTCTGGTCTAATCTTCTATCTTGATTTCAAGTACGGAACAGAACAAGCTGGTTTTAACAGCGGTCAAAACGTCTTTGGTGTAACATCTGGTTCAAATGCAGATCCAAACCAAGGTCTTTATGGAGCTGGTAAATTCGGATACTCAATTAACGATCATAGCTCAGATAACTTCGCAATAGGAACTGCAGCTGCTGGTGGTGCAAATGCAACTGGTTCAATCGTCTGGGAAGACGTTGATTTTGAACCTGGTTTGTCTGCTTCATTAGGTGATCTGAAGTACTATGACTTTCCACTATCAGAATTAGCTGATCA
>Ga0209193_1001446_pt1 | contig 12198 bp, 10 predicted proteins | sample COGITO_mtgs_1003_FD_185515 | JGI IMG/M metagenome (GOLD analysis project Ga0209193, IMG submission 185515) | Pelagic marine microbial communities from North Sea - COGITO_mtgs_100330 (SPAdes) (version 2) | ecosystem: Environmental > Aquatic > Marine > Epipelagic ... | reverse complement strand
TATTTATGGATACTTATGGTGATAAAGATAGAGAGAAATTTTCAGAATCATTATCATTATTAATGAAAGAAGGAGGAAAAACAACATGGTGGAATTCAATGACTGGATCAGATAATTATTATGGTATTTCAGAGGTAACATATGACGTATATGATGTTACACCACCTACAAATAATTATTTTAATTATAGTCAATATTATTTACCAAAAAAACAGTTTTAAGATATGCCAGATATAAATTGGTCAAAAAATGCAACTGCAGTAATAGTAGGTCCTACAGGATTTACAAGTTTTTCTACTGCTAGACAAGCAGAAGAATCAACTTCAGAGGCTTTAAATAGCACATCAACTAATGCTGTAGCTTCAGGTATAATTAGATCAGGAGGAAGAGGAAGTACTTTATATGGTATTAGAAGATCATATTTTGCATTTGATTTTACCGGATATACTGCTGGAACTATAACAAATCTAACATTTCATTTTACCCCAACTACCACTTCCACAGGAAATCTTTCAAATAGATTAGCACAATTTGAAGGATTTGGTAATTCAACAAATTTTAATAATTATTCTTCAACATCTTGGTGGGCAGATATATCTAATCCTTTAGTACCTTATTCTAATGCTTTTACTATTAACGATAATACCACAGCTTCTAGTGTTTCATTAAATGCTACAGCAATTACTGATGCACAAGCTGATTCATATTTACAAATAGTACTTATGAATGCTGGTGATTATAGTAATATACCTCCAATTCAAGATTCAACTATTTTATCTTATTTAAATCAATCTAGTAATAAAACATTTTTAAGATTTACTTATGTAGATCCAACTTGGTCTAATAATGTAAATGGTGTAGTCGGAACTAATTTAACACATGTTAATGCAATTATTAAAGATAATATTGAAGCAGTAAATGCTATTACATAATTAAAAAAATATATACTATTAGAAGTTTTCTAATATGTATAACAAAATAATAAATCGAATGATTGAAAAAAATAAAGTTTTAGAAAAAAAAGAAATTAGTAAAATTCAAGAGTTAAAAAGTAGATTAGAAAAAATTACAGAAATTTCAGGAGTTATTGAAGTACAAAATTATAACATACAAATAAAAAAAGAACAATTAAAATTAAGTTTACAAGGTTTACAGCAAGAAGAAGCTAATTTTGCTAAAGAATTAGAAGAAAAATATGGACCAGGTACTATTTCATTAGAAACAGGTGAATTTTTACCAAGTAAATAAAATTTTGAAAAAATTTAGTATATTTATCATAAAAATAACATAAAATGGCAGAAACATTAATTTCCCCAGGAGTATTAGCAAGAGAAAATGATCAATCTCAAGTAACTTCACAACCAGTACAAGCAGGAGCTTGTTTAGTTGGACCTACAGTTTTAGGTAGAGTAGGAATCCCTAAATTAGTAACAAGTTACTCAGAATATTTATCAGCTTTTGGTAGTACATTTGCAAGTGGATCGAATGAATATTCATATTTTACTTCTATATCAGCATATAATTATTTTAATAATGGTGGTACATCGTTAATAGTAAATAGAGTAGCATCAGGATCATTTTCACAAGCAACTACAACAGCAAAAGGTTTATTTCCAGGTGACCCTATTAGAAATGATATAGAAAGTGGAGATTTAACTCCAGCTCCTTGGAGCTTTACAGCTTCTATGGGTTCAACTGGTCAATTAGGTACTGCTTTTAGTGGTACAGCTGCAGCTGCAGCACCATATACTTCTACAATATTTGATGTAGTAACGTCAACTGCCTTAGGTTCATTTACTAGTGATGCTTTAGCAAAACCTTTAAAATCTTCAATAGCTGCAAATATTACTCCAGTAGCAACAGGAACTTATAATGCTGTACCTATAACAGTAGGAACAAATGCAACAGCAACAGCAAATTTTGAAATTGTAGCTGATGATTATACAAATGGAGGTTCAACAGTTGCAATAGCTTCTGCAGGTAGTGGATATGCCGATGGTGAAACAGCTACAATTGCAGCAGGTGCTTTAGGTACAGGATTTATTAAAACAACTCCAATAACTTCAGCAACTTATATAGTTGCTTCTTCACCAAACTTAGGTAACCAAGCAGCAGCAGTAATAGCTTCTCCAGTTCCTAATACACCAACAGTTGGTGCAGGTGGAGCAGGAGCTACTTTTTCAGTAGAAACTACTAAAGCTGTTGGTCGATTGTTTAGTTTTGGTAATGCTATAGCTCCAAATTTATTTACTTATGGTGATACGGGAGTAGCAGTTGGTGCATATGTACAAGGTGTAAGTGCTGCAATTCCAATTACTGGTGATGCTGCTACAGGTGGTGTTGCAAGTATAGCAGGAAATGGAGGAACAATATCACTTACAGTTGATCCCAATGGTGCTATTACTTCGTGTCAAGTTAGTGGGGTAGGATCCTCAGGATTTGTTGAGAATGAAGTAATAACATTTACTCAAGCAGTTTTAACTGATCCAGCAATTGGTAATTTAACTGCTGCTGTTGGTGGTCCTGTAACTTTAACATTAGCAGCAGCTGGTGGAGCAGATAATATAGATACTACAGTTGCAAATGTAACAGCAACTGCTCAAGGTGTTAATTACCAAGTTGGTGATTCATTCGAATTTGCAGGAACAGATTTAGGATATAGTAGTGGAACTGTAACACTTACTTTAGGTCAAGCTTCTTTCTTAGAAGATTCACCAGCAACTACGTTTACAATTTTTGGTGATACAGCAGCAGGAACAACTCAAATATCTAGTAACTTACTAATTCAACCTACATCAGTAAAATTAAATACACAAGGAACAAGTGATTTCAAAGGCATAGCTTCAGTAACAATTCCTTTAGCTAATTTTGGAACACCATCAACAGATGGAGTAATAACTTTTACAAATGCTGATTTAGTAGATGAAGAAAGTTTTACATTAGAAACATTAACTGATGGTATTGTAATGAATAGTTACACATCCCCTGAATCAGCAAATGGAACATTAGATAGTGGATCTGCTGATAATATTAGATGGGAAATACAAGCTTCAGATACAACAACTGGAACATTTAGTTTAATAATTAGACAAGGTAATGATACAGCAACATCTAAAAGAATACTTGAAATATTCCCTAATATATCATTAGATCCAAAACAATCTAATTACATAGAAAGAGTAGTAGGAACACAGAAAAAAACACTTAATGGAGCTGGAACTTCAGATCCATTTATAAGCACAGAAGGATCTTATCGTAATGGATCAAGATATGTAAGAGTAAGTGCTGTAGATTGGCCTACTCCAAATTATTTTGATAATAATGGAGCAGCAAAAGCAGCATTCGCAAATTACTTACCAGATGTAGGAAGTGGATCATTTGGAGGTGGTGAAGGAGCATTAATAACTAGTAATGCTGGATATGAGCAAGAATTATATTATGATAAAATTACAGATGCAAATTCACAAGGAATTAAAGATGGAGTTGGAAATGGAATAGAATCTTACACAGATGCATTTAATGTATTAGCTAATAAAGATGATTATCAATATAATATTATATCAGCTCCAGGATTATACATTTCAAGTGGAAATTGGGCTACTCCATTAAATGTAATGATTGATAATACAGCAAATAGAGGAGATGCTATAGCAATTGTAGATTTAGTTAGCTATGCAGGTGGGTCAGTTACAACAGCAGTTGACCAAGCAGGTACACTTGATAATTCATATGCAGCAGCTTATTGGCCATGGGTACAAATAATAGATCCTGATACAAGAGATTTAGTATGGACAGTACCTTCATCGATGATTCCGGGTGTGTACGCGTATAATGACAGAACAAGTGAAGCTTGGTTCGCTCCCGCTGGAATTAACAGAGGTGGCTTAAGTACGGTAGTACAAGCACAAAGAAAATTAACTCAAACTAATAGAGATACTTTATATACAGGAAAAGTAAATCCAATAGCTACATTCCCAGGAAGAGGAGTTGTAGTATTTGGTCAGAAAACATTACAATCTCAAGCATCAGCTTTAGATAGAATAAATGTTAGAAGATTATTAATAGCATTAAAATCATATATTGTACAAATTGCTGATAATTTAGTATTTGAACAAAATACAGCAGCAACAAGAAATAATTTCTTATCACAAGTAAACCCATATTTAGAGTCAGTACAACAAAGACAAGGTTTATATGCGTTTAAAGTTGTTATGGATGCTTCTAATAATGGACCAGATGTAGTTGATAGAAACCAAATGGTAGGTGCGATTTATATCCAACCAACTAAAACAGCTGAATTTATTTACTTAGATTTCAACATTTTACCAACTGGAGCAGAATTTCCATCATAAGAAGTATAAAACATAATATGTATAATAAAATAAAACAATAATAAAATGGCAGTAGTAAATCCAAACGAAATGTTCTTCACAGCTTTTGAACCAAAAGTTGCCAATAGATTTATAATGTATGTAGATGGTGTACCATCATATATGATTAAAGAAGTTGGTGAAATTACTTTAGAGCAAGGAGAAATTGTATTAAATCACATCAATACTTACAGAAAAGTAAAAGGAAAAGCTAAATGGGGTGATTTAAATATGACACTGTATGATCCAATTACACCATCAGGAGCACAAGCTACTATGGAGTGGGTTAGATTACATCATGAATCAGTTACTGGTAGAGATGGTTACTCTGATTTCTATAAGAAAGATTTAACTATCAATGTATTAGGACCTGTAGGTGATGTAGTATCTGAATGGATTATAAAAGGAGCATTTATTAAAAATGCAACATTTAAAGGATTTAATTGGGATACTGAAGCAGAAGCTCAAGATATCCAATTAGTATTAAGGAATGGATTACTGCGTATTAAATTTCTAAAAAGAAATTATACAATTTTAAAGAATAGCTTGGCTTCGGTCAAGCTTTTTTTTATGTTATATATGTATACATGAAATTAAGTTATAACAAATAAAAGATATGAGCATAGATAAACCAAAATTCCCAACAGAAGTTGTAGAATTACCTTCAAAAGGATTACTTTACCCTGAAGATAATCCACTATCAAGTGGAAAAGTTGAAATTAAATACATGACAGCTAGAGAAGAAGATATATTAACAAATACTTCTTATATTACTGATGGTACTGTATTAGATAAATTATTACAATCTTTAATAGTATCAAAAGATATAAACTATAATGATTTAATTATAGGTGATAAAAATGCACTGTTAATATCAGCAAGAATATTAGGTTATGGTAATGATTATGAGTTTATGTGGATGGGTGAGCAAGTTAAAGCTGATTTATCAAAAATGAATAATAAAGAAATTGATGAATCTTTATTTAAAAATGGAAAAAATGAATATTCTTATACATTTCCTACATCAGGTACTGTAATTACTTATAAATATTTAAATCATGGAGATGAAGTTGCAGTAAATAAAGAAATTAAAGGGTTACAAAAATTAAATGCATCTGTAAATCCACTTATTTCAACTCGTATTAAAAGAATGATTATATCAGTTGATGGAAACGAAGATAAAAAAGAAATTAGAGAATTTGTAGATAATTATTTATTAGCAAGAGATTCTAGATCATTTCGAAATCACATTAGAGATACACAGCCGGACGTAGATTTAAAAGTGACAGTTGAAACTAAAGACGGTGAGGAGGACGTTGTGATCCCTATAGGGATCAGGTTTTTTTGGCCTGACGCAGACTTATAGGGTAGCACTTTTTACACAAATTCACGAAATATTATTTCATGGTAAAGGTGGATATGACTGGCATACGGTATATGATATGCCTATATGGTTACGTAAATTTACTTTTACAAAAATTCAAAATCATTATGCTGAAGAAGCAGAAGCTATAAAAAAAGCAAGAGGAAAAAGTAGTGGTGCTAAGTCTGTAACTACTGATGGTAAAGTAACATCTCCTGAATTCTTAAAAAACGCAAAAACACCATCTAAATCTCAACCAAACTATACAACTAAAATGTCTAAAAAATAATAATTTTTAATATTTATAATAAAATTAATATTAATGGGCCAATTGAATATAAATGAAATCAATCAGCAAATTAAACTGCTTAGAAAAGAACTAGGTAAAGTTGAAAAAGCTGATTTTTTAGCAAAAAACATTGCTAAAGCTAATGAAGAATTAGTTAAATTAAGAGGAGAAATTAATGATATTAACAATGAATTAAGTTATTTTTCTGATTCATTTAAAGGCAGTCTTTCAGAATTAACTAAAACTAATTTTGAATTATCTTTAGCTAAAAAATCATTCAAAGGTTTAGTTAGTATAGCAGATCAATATAATCAAATAAATCTTACTGGTGCTAAAATAGACAAGAAAAAATTAGATGCCTTAAAAGCTCAAGGGGATCAAGAGTTTAAAAATCTTGTATATGCAAAGCGTTATGGTGATTTTAAGAACGATCCAGGAGCTTTAGAGGCAATTAATAATGCTATAGAACAACAGAGTAAATTTAATGAGGGTTTAGAAGATACTGTTAAATTTCAAGAAAGATTAAATAATAGTAAAGGAGTTAGTGCCTTTGGTTTTCTGTCAGATATATCTAAGGCTATTCCTGGTATGAGTTCCCTTACTTCAATGTTTGATGATGCTTCCGAAGCTGCAAGGGATACTCAATTTGCTATGGAAAAGCAAAGAGAGTTAGATATAGCAGCTTTAAAAAGTGGAAAGGGAGTAACAAAAGACATGACGGATAGATTAGGCATTACTGATAAAATCAACTTTACTAAAAAAGGAACAGCAAATCAAAAAGATCTTAAAGGATTATTAGGGAAAGATGGTAAAGGTTTAGATGATGCAATTTCTAAAACAACAGCAAAATTACCTAAAGGAATGTCATCTATGATGGCTGGTATTAAATCTTTAGGACCAGCATTAACTAAAGCATTAGGCCCACTTGCAATAATTGTAGAACTTGTACAAGGTCTTTTAAAAGCAGATGCACAAGCCACCAAGCTCCAGAAAACTATGATGTTAAATGCTAGTGAAGCTAGATCATTTAACCAAGGGTTACAACAAGCAGCAATGCGAACGGGTGATATAGCAATAACTGGTACTAAAGTATTTGAGACATTTATGTCTATAAATAAAGAATTAGGATTTATTGCTAAGTTTTCAAAAGATACTTTAGGTTCTGCTACCAAACTTCAACAAGTATTAGGTGTTAGTGCTACATCATCAGCTAATTTAGCTGCAGCATCAGAAGCAACAGGTACATCTTTAGAAAGTAATTATGAAAATATATTAGGGTCAAGTTATCAACTCCAAATGCAAGCTAAGACTCAAATTGATATGAAGGCAGTTTTAGAAGAAACTGGACAAATAACAGGTCAAATGAGAGCTAATATGGGTGGTAATGTTGTAGCTATATCGAAAGCAGTTACACAAGCTAAATTATTAGGTACTAATATGAAAGATGTAGCGGCTGCAGGTAAACAATTATTAGATTTTGAATCATCTATATCAGCTGAAATGAATGCTGAATTACTAACAGGTAAACAATTAAATTTAGAAAGAGCAAGAGCAGCAGCTTTAATGGGAGATACTGAAACATTAGCTAAAGAATTATCTGCAAATATGGGTGATTTTACTGAATTTTCTAAAATGAATGTTATTCAACAAGATGCTTTAGCAGCAGCTATGGGGATGACAGCAGATCAAGTAGCTGATCAATTGTTTAATATGGAAACAATGAATAAGACAGCAAAAGAATTAAGAGCTGAAGGTAAAGGAGAATTAGCTGATAGAATGGAAGCTAAATCAACTCAGGATAAAATGAATGCTGCTATGGAGCAATTAAAACAAACTTTTGTTAATTTAGGAACTACTTTATTACCTATATTTAAACTTTTAGGGTTTGTAGCAGGAGTATTTGGGGTAATAATTGGTTATACTCAGGATCTTCTTGGAGCTATTGGTAATATTTTTGGAATTGGGGATTTTGCTAAAGTAGAAGATTCAGCTGGTACTGCCGCTGCTAAAAATACATTTGGTTTTGCGACTGGTGGTGATTCTATGAATGATGGGATTGTCTCTCCAGATGGAAATATAATTACAACAAATCCAGCAGATTATTTAATTGCTACTACAGATCCAGGAGGTTTAGCTAGTGATGTAAGAGGAGGAGGTAGTAATGAAACTAATAATTTACTTAAAAAATTAATATCAGCTGTAGAAGCAGGTGGAGATGTGATATTAGATGGTAATAAAGTAGGAAGAAATCTATCACTTGCATCTTCTGGAATAGGTTAATATTTATAACAAAATAATTAAAATTTAAAATTATGGCGCAATCATTAGAAAATAAATTTAATTCAAATGGATCTGGATTAGGATACCCTGTGTCTCCAGCTAGCCCACAACCTGTAGGTTCATCTAATACAGCAGCAAAGCTATCAACAATGCATAAAGAATATTCATACATTGGAGATCCAAATATGTTAGCTGTTCAACCTAGATATGATAATGTAGGTAGACCTCTTGGAGAAAGAACACCTCAACCAACAGAATTACAACCAGGTAATGGTCCTCAAAATGATAGAGCAGCAGCAGCTGGATTTAATACATACCGTGCTAATTCAACTTATGATGACTTTATATTAGGTCAAGGAGGAGTTGATATAAATAGACTAAGAGATAATCAATTGTAAACCCCAATAAATGTTAATAAATTCAACTACAGATTTAAATAAGTTGAAATTTACTTCTAGTGGTGGTGATAGATGGGATCAAGGTAAAAGTGGTCAACCTTACATAGTAGAACCAATACCAGGAGCAAATGATACTTTTCAAGAACAACTTGATGGACAACCCTTACCTAAAAGTGGAGTTGATTTTTTATTAAGGGGAGGACTAAAATCAATAGAATCAGCTACTAATGATGTTAGTAGATTAACAAGATTATTATTTGATACAAGATCTCCTAATGGTTTTGAATTTATAGCAAAACAAAATGTATTATCACGTCAAAATGTAAAGACAGAAGCTTCTTTTGGAGTTGGTTATGGTGGAGGAGCAGTTAATCAAGGTGTATATTTACCTTCTAGTACACTTTTACAAACAGGAGCAGCACCAATAGCACCAGGATCAATAAATTTATTTGGAATAAATCCTATTACAGATAATACTCCACTATCAGGAGATTTTGGTGACGAAAAATCAAATAATGCTGGAATAAATAGTTATTTTAGTACTATAAATACTCAAAATATAATCCAAGATGGATCTTGGGCTTTTAATAATAGATTAGTTTTATTAAATGAAGGAATAAATTATGGATCTGAAGCAAAAACTGTTGGAGGAAATATTACATTAAACCCAGATAATGCTGGAGTTAATATATTAAATTATGGTGGAGGTCCTGGTTCTATATTATTATTTGGAAAAACTAATATTAGATTTGCAGATCAAAGAACAGGATTAAAAAATGCAAAATTACCTAAAGGTACTGATGGAGGACCTTCATTTATAAACCTAACAGGTCCTAATAATTATAGTGCCTTAAATTCTGCTAGATTTTTTAATGAACTTGAACCTAACATTACAGGAAATGAAAGTGCAGCTGTAAATGTACGTCGTTCTGCTATAATTAAATCTAATATATTTCATAAAGGTGTAACTAATTCATTTTTAAATGCTCAAATAGCAGGAAACAACTCAGAGGGTTTAATTGGATTATTAGATGATTTAGAAGAAGGTTATAGTTTAGATCTGAAGAAAATAGATCAATATTCTGCTCAACCAGAAGGAGGTCTTAGAAATTTTTTACCTAATGTATACGAAGGAGGTAGTGGATCTTTACAAAGTACTACTTCAAATCAAAATATAACATCTAGATACGGTGCAGAAGTTTTCACTCAACAACAATTATACACAGCATCTATAAATGATTCAGGAGCTAGACAAAAATTAAATCCATCAGATTTTAGAAATGTAAAAAGAAATAATGAAAAATTTAAAGTAGTTACTAATAGTCAAAATGGTCAAGGAACTGCAGCAGTATCTTCAATATTATCATTGGCTCCTAATTATGTAACACAAAATGCTAATATAGTATTTAATCAAGGAGATCCTGGAAAATCCAACCCTACTGTAGCTAGAAATGGAGCAATAGGAGTAGGTCCAAAAAATGTTTGGAATTATTCTTTTTCTCCATCAGGTAGTATGGCAAAAACAGCATTAGATAAAATAAATGCTTTAGCTATGTACACAGGTTCAACTGCAGACACTATTTCATCAACAAACGATTCTTGTAAATTTAATATAGCTATAATTAATAATAAAGATCAAGGAGCTACTAACACATACATACATTTTAGAGCATTTTTAGATGATTTTAGTGATAGTTATGGTGCTGATTGGAATGAAGTTCAATATGTAGGTAGAGCTGAAAAATTATATAATTATGCTGGTTTTAATAGAGATATTACTATGAGTTTTACAGTTTATGCTCAATCAAAAGCTGAATTAATTCCAATGTATAAAAAATTAAATTACTTGGCATCAACATTAGCCCCAGATTACAGTGAAGCTGGTTATATGAGAGGAAATTTAGTTAAAATGACAGTAGGAGGTTATTTATTTGACCAACCTGGAATAATTAAAAGTTTAAATTATACTATTCCTATGGAATCAACTTGGGAAATAGCAATTAATTCAAGTGGTGGAAAAGATTCTAGTGTTAAACAATTACCACATATGATAAAAGTAACAGGATTAACATTTACACCAATCCAGAAATTTGTACCAGCAAGAGCAGGAGATATATTAGATCCAATAGAAAAATACATAGCATTAGCTGATAATAATGCCACTAATAATTATCAAGATTTATATGATAATAATTTTAATGCAATCCAACTTGAAGCTAATGAGCAAGCAGCATTAGATGCAGAAGCAGCAAATGCTGGTGCAAGAGTTAGTCAAACACAACCATAATAAATGAATAGATATCAAAAAATAGAACAATTAAGAAATGAAAATCCTTTTGTAGCAACTATAGGAGATAAATACTATAACACAGTTTTTTATCCTGAGGTTGGACCCCTGGAAACAGATATTTATGTTGAGACAGAATTTGGTGATAGATTAGATGCTTTAGCGTTTCGATTTTATGGTGATACTACTTTATATTGGATAATATCAATTAGAAACCCTAATGAAGTAAGCTTTGGTTCACTTTATTTACCCCCAGGTTCAGTAATAGCTATCCCTCAAAATGTTAATAGTATAATAGATAGTTATAATATTTTAAATGAACAATAATGGCTATAGGAAATATTCAAGGTGGACCCTTTGAAGATTGGGTAACTAATCAAATTGAACAAAGAGAAATTTCATTAGGAAAAGGAAGTGGAAATAGCTCAAAAGATTTACTATACCAACAGTCAAAAACCCCATGGCTTAGATTAGCATCCTCTGTTAATATAAAATCAACAAATTCATATGGTACTTTAGATAGATTATTAAGTCTACCAGGAATAAATAGAAATGAAATTGAAGGTATTAAAGCTGCTAAAAACTTTATACTACAAGGAGGAGCTTTATCTCTTGATATTGATAATAATATAAAATTAAATTCTGGTTTAAATACAACAGCTTTAAATACTTCTAATGCAAATAATCTATCAGGAGCTTATGGTTGGGGTGGTACAACTGAAAGGGGACTTGTTCCTATGCCTGGTATTACAGGAGCTAGTGTAAAATATGAAAATGATGGTGCTCTAACTAAGACAACTATTAATATTAAGTGTTATAGTAGAACTCAATTTGCTTTAATAGATGCATTATATATGCGTCCTGGGTATACTTTATTATTAGAATTTGGGTGGAGTACTTATTTACAAACTACTAATGGGGATAGATTACTTACAGGAGATGAAGTTAAATTAGAAACAACAGACCCTTTTTTCACACCAGCTTTAAGTTTATTATTAAATCCTCAAAGAAAAACTCAAAATAACCAATATAAAATTATCCAAAAAATAAAAGAAGAAAGAAAAAGAACAAGTGGTAATTATGAAGCAGTATTTGGTAAAATTGTTAATTTTAAATGGTCTATGGATACAGATGGAAGTTATAATTGTACTGTAGATTTAAGAGGATTAGGAGAAGTAATTGAAAGTTTAAAATTAAATGTAAGTACTCCA
>Ga0209193_1001445_pt1 | contig 12199 bp, 10 predicted proteins | sample COGITO_mtgs_1003_FD_185515 | JGI IMG/M metagenome (GOLD analysis project Ga0209193, IMG submission 185515) | Pelagic marine microbial communities from North Sea - COGITO_mtgs_100330 (SPAdes) (version 2) | ecosystem: Environmental > Aquatic > Marine > Epipelagic ... | reverse complement strand
GCAAGAGTTTTATGATCTTTTTTGACGGAAAAAATCTCTCAGAACTCTAGCGCACTGATCAGCCAGAATTCCCCCTTCCCAAAGGATGGAATGATTAAAGAGGTCATCTTCCATTAGCTGCAATTGACTGGTTAACGCGCCCGCTCTTGGCTCTAAAGCTCCAAAAAAGATTTGCCTAATACGAGCGTGAACCATCGCACCCACACACATCGTGCATGGCTCAATCGTAACGTAAATATCACAGCCAGTTAATCGATAGTTACTTAAGTTTTTTGAGGCATCACGCATCGCCATAATTTCAGCATGAGCAGTGGGGTCATGGCTCGCGATTGGTTGATTGTGTCCCTGACCAATTATCTCGCCATTTCTAACAACCACTGCGCCCACAGGCACTTCACCTCGATCGGCAGCCTGCTGAGCTAATTCAAGCGCTCTTTTCATAAAATGATCATCTGTGGGCAAGGTAGCATCCATGTTCTTAGTATCGAATTGTAATGCAGTCATTCATATTAATAACGATATCATGACATCATCTCATTCCAAAATCCCCCATTACGCAGATCTAAGTGCACTACTTTACTAATTCGACAATAAAGGATGATAGCTAGCCACTAAGTTTGTTTTTAACAAGCAGCCCACACTTTTGAGAAGCTGAGCACAGGATGCAATTATAACGGTAGATTTAATTAGTATTTCCTGTAGTATGGCGACCTCTGGGGCTTGCATCCAGGAACACGCTATTTGGAAAGAGGTGCAATCCCGAGTAAAAAATCCTTTAACAGTAAGGGTTGTGATTTTTAGAACTCAGCTTTATCGAGTGAAACTAAACATGTTATCAATTTCTCTAGGGGAGAATTATGAAAACTAAAAATATTTGGAAAATTAACACTATTGCAGCTGCAATAATTGCTGGTGGTGTTGTATTACCAGCGGCGGCTGAGACTACTGCCACCTTGGAAGAGGTTGTAGTTGTAGGTTCTCGTGGAGCGCCACGGTCTGTTGGTGATTCACCAGTCCCAGTTGACGTTATCAGTGCCGATGAGCTCGGAAGAGCTGGTAGTAACGATCTGATGATGCAGCTTCAAAGCGCTGTTCCTTCATTAAACGTTCACTTACAGCCGATTAGTGATGCGGCGAGCATGATCCGTCCAGCTAACCTTCGTGGTCTGTCTTCTGACAGTACATTGATCATGGTTAACGGCAAGCGTCGTCACCGTGCATCAGTTATCGCCTTCCAAGGCGGCGGTGTAAACGATGGTTCACAGGGTCCAGATATCTCTGTAATACCGAGTATCGCTCTAAAATCAGTAGAAGTTCTTCGTGATGGTGCTGCGGCACAGTACGGTTCTGATGCTGTTGCTGGCGTAATCAACTTCGTATTGAACGACTCTGCCGAAGGCGGAAGCTTGAAAGTTAAGCAAGGTCAATTCAGTGAAGGTGATGGCGACACGACTGTAGTCATGGGTAACTTTGGCATGCCTCTTACCGATGCAGGCTTTATGAACATTAGCTTCCAGATGAAAGAAAATGAAGCTACTTCGCGCAGCGTTCAGCGTCCAGATGCTCAGTCACTGATTGACGCAGGTAACAACTCAGTGACTCGCCCAGCTCAAATTTGGGGTGCGCCAATCATTGATGATGACGTTACTTTCTTCTTCAACTCAGGCTTGGATCTGGGTAATGGCGGAGAAGCCTATATGTTTGGTAACTACTCTGAGCGAGATATCGATGGTGGATTCTACTACCGTAACCCTGATGGCCGTGGCGGCGTTTTCACCAAAGGTGATGGAACTCGTCTAATAGCTGATGTTACTGGCGACATGTCTGGTAACTGTCCTACAGCTCTTGACCCATCTGATTACGCTGGTCGTGATGCAGTTATTGCAGATCCAAATTGCTACATCCTTAACCAAGCTGCACCTGGTGGTTATACTCCACGATTTGTGGGCAATATCACTGACTCATCTTTCACGATGGGTAGAAGCGGAGAGCTTGCAGCTGGACCATTGGCTGGAACTTCTTTTGATATCAGCGGATCGGTTGGTCGTAACGAAGCGTCTTTTGGATTGAACAACACGTTCAACCCGTCCATGGGTCCTGACTCACCACGTAACTTCGAAACTGGTAGCTACATTCAGTTAGCTAAGACCTTTAACGTTGATATGTCTAAAGAATACGGCTCTACTAGCGTTGCTTACGGTTATGAGTGGAGAGAGACTACTTTCTCCGTTATTTCAGGAGAAGAATCTTCTTGGGTAGCAGGCCCTTATGCAATTCAAGGATTCAACGTAGGCTCTCACGGTTTTGCCGGTTTCTCACCAGATTCTGCCGGTGCGTTCTCACGTCGTAACTATGCGGTCTATGGTGACGTTTCAAACCAAGTATCTGACGATTTGTTAGTTCAAGGTGCCATTCGTTACGAAGACTACAGTAGTGGCCTTGATACAACGAACTATAAGTTAGCGTTCAACTACCAGTTGACTGATGATCTTGCTCTTCGTGGATCGCACAGTACAGGTTTCCGTGCACCTACTCAGGGTCAGGCCAACGTTGTAAACACTCAGACTACTCTTGTTGATGGTCAGTTAACCCAGGCTCAAACTCTTCCAGGGTTCAAGCTAGGAGCTGAGCAGCTTCAACCTGAAGAATCTACGAGCTTTGCATTTGGTATCGTAGCCACTTTAGGTGAAGTAGAACTAACAGCTGACTGGTTCAACATTGAAGTCGACGATCGTATCGGACTAACCAGTAACGCAGCTCCAACGGATGCACAGCGTGCCGCGATGACTGCTGCTGGCATTCCTAATGCTGAGCTAATTGGTGAAGTGAACTACTTTACTAACGACTTCAACACTGAGACCTCAGGATTAGACATTGTTGCTACTTACAGTGCTGACCTGATGGGTGGAAGTACTGACTTTAGTGCGGCTTATAACTACACTGATACCGAAGTGTCAGACCAAGGTAATGTGACTAGTGATAGCAAAGTGAAGCGTTTGGAAGAAGGTCTTCCTAACCATCGCGCAACTTTCACCATGGACCAACAGTGGGAAAATGTTAGTGCATTTGTAAGAGCCAACTATTTTGGCGAGTATTACGCAGTGCATGCTGACTGGTTTGGTACTAATGCTGATTCAGCAATGACAGTTGACGTAGAAGTTACTTATGACATAAGCGATAACTTCAACGTTTCTGTTGGTGCTCAGAATATCTTCGATCAAGAAGCAGAGAAGATTGATGGTTCAGCAGGTGCAGTGGCAGAAGGTGTCCCGGGTAATGTTCTTGGCGCTATCTACTATGAGACTTCGCCAATGGGTATTGAAGGTGCTTTCTGGTACGTTAGTGCTGGCTACAACTTCTAAAACTCAGTTAATGAGTTCATAGAAAATTAAGTTTGATATGTATTCAGACTTAACCGCTACAAGAAAAAGGGATGCCAACTGGCATCCCTTTTTTTATGCCCAACTTTAATATAGCTCTCCATCTCAGCTCTTAGATCTTAGATCTTGCAGCAATGATGTCTAACTGCTTTTGAAAGGCAAAACTCAATGAGAATATACTAACTACACTAGCTATCACTATGAGCTTCTGAATTGTAGCCTGCCTGACCATTTCATCTAAACTGTCAAAAGGATTTCCAGCTAATAACTGGTAACCAACATAGGCAACAACACAGAGCAAGTATCCAGCTGTGACCCAAGCGAAGCGGTTATCTACTTCGCTTCGTAGTAAAACGATCAAATACAGCAACGCAGCGGGCACTAATAATCTAAATGCGTTGACAGCAAAAAACACATGTAAATCAAGGTAGAGGTCATAGGGCGTCAAACCAACACCCGCAAAAAAAACAGTTCCTACAAAAAAGAACAAAGAACCGACAAACGAAAGCCGTGTATTAATATGGTCATCGCGAAATAAAGCACGTATATAAAGAAAAGCTACTCCCACCGCCGAGAAAAAAAACATCGACATATTGAAGAAAAATCCTGAAATAAAATTCACCTCGTCTGAATGTGAATGATATCCCCCAAGATCACTTAAAAAATTGTGAGTAAAAGAATAGCCTGCCTGAGCTGGGTTATGTATGTTACCTCCAGGATAAAAATACATTCCCAGACAAACTGAGAGTATAAAAAACACTGAGACAAAGCGTAAAACTCGCACTGGCCAAAAATTATTCATCAAGTTAACTCCTAGTTACAAGCTGTTTAGACTAACAGAGGGTTGTAGATTATTCAGCAAAGATACAAACCTGACTTGCTTTTTTCGCGTAAATGATAATAATAACCGTTCTCATATAGATTTTCTCCAAAAAGGACTCTTTCATGCAACGTTCTACCTCGTTATTTCATACCATTATTACCACAATAGTTGTTAGCCTAGTAGGTATTGCGCCAATAGAGTCAATAATTGCAGATGAAGTAAACATTTATTCGGCTCGGCAAGAGTCATTGATAAAACCTCTTTTAGACCGGTTTACTCAGAAGACTGGCATCAACGTAAATATGGTTACAAGTAAAGGTGACGCCCTACTTACAAGATTAAGAAGCGAAGGAATGAACTCTCCAGCAGATTTACTATTAACCGTTGATGCCGGGCGACTTTATCGAGCCCAAGAAGCTGGGGTACTTCAAGCAGTCGAATCTTTTGATCTGAATAATAAAATTCCGATTCATCTTCGTAGCTTAGATGGTCAGTGGTACGGACTGAGCGTTCGTGCAAGGGTTTTGATTTATGCCAAAGATCGAGTACAACCTAGTGAACTTAGTAGCTACGAGGCACTTTCAGAACCAACTTGGAAAGGCAGAGTTTGTATTCGTTCGTCCAGTAATATTTACAATCAATCACTGGTAGCCGGCATGATCGCCTCTCAAGGAATGGCAGATACTGAGACTTGGCTTGCGGGGTTAGTGAGTAACTTCGCCCGCCCGCCAGCGGGTGGGGATAGAGATCAAATCAAAGCCGTTGCTGCCGGACAATGTGATGTGGCAATCGTCAATAGCTACTATCTGGGAGCAATGATCTCATCCAGTGACAAAACTCAACAAGATGCGGCAAGTAAGGTAGCTCTATTCTGGCCCAATCAAAAAGGTCGCGGTACTCATATCAATATCTCTGGTATCGGGGTCACCCGAGCCGCAAAGAATATCGAGTCAGCGAAACAGCTTATCAGTTTCTTGGCATCTGATGAGAGTCAACAATGGTACGCGGATCGCAACAATGAGTTTCCGGTACGAGATGCTGTACAAGTCAGTAGTACTCTGGAATCGTGGGGTTCGTTTAAGGCAGACACCATTAACGTCACTGAATTAGGACGTAACAATGCTGAGGCTATTAAAGCCATGGATCGTGCGGGTTGGAAATAAACTCTCGAATGCCATCCTTGAACTCCACTAGACAGCCTTCAGGTCACGGTTGGCGCACAAGTTTATTGATTGTCACAGCAATTATTGCATTGCCGATGTTAGTTATATTTGCCAGCCTGTTACTACCGTTTTCAACCGCCTGGCAACACCTTTTCGAAACCGTGCTAACGGACTATGTAACAAATTCTCTGATTCTAATGATTGGTGTTGGCGTTGGCACTTTACTGCTAGGCGTAAGTGCCGCTTGGCTCACGGGAATGTGTGATTTTCCAGGGCGTAAGATTCTCTCATGGGCTTTTTTACTACCCATGGCTATGCCAGCCTACATTATTGCTTACACTTACACAGGGATATTAGACTTCTCTGGGCCCATTCAGAGTCTTCTGAGGGGAATCTTTGATTGGCAGTATGGAGACTACTATTTTCCTCAAGTAAGGTCTCTCAGCGGCGCTATTTGCATGCTTTCATTAGTACTTTATCCTTACGTCTACATGCTAGTCAGAGTCGCCTTTATTGAACAGTCAACCGCAGTTCTCGAGGCCAGTCGTAATCTAGGAAAGAGACCTTGGGAAACTCTCTTTCAAGTAGCTATCCCAATGGCCCGCCCAGCCATTGTCGCTGGGGTTAGCCTGGCGCTGATGGAAACCCTCGCCGACTATGGAACAGTCGCTTATTTCGGTGTTAATGCCTTTACCACAGGCATTTTTAGAACTTGGTATGGCCTCGGAGATCTGACTACCGCCGCTCAATTATGTGCATTCTTAATGTTATTTGTATTTGCTCTTATTCTGGCGGAGCGATGGTCTCGGCAACGACTTCGATTCCATCATGATTCCGCACAAAAAAAAATGGCTCGTATGCAACTTAAGGGTTGGCGCGCAACACTGGCGTTATCGATTGGGATTCTAATTGTTTCTCTCGGGTTCATTATCCCTGCAGGGCAGTTGGCTCTTTGGGCAGCAACCCGTTTGCAGGAAAACTTCAACGGAGACTTTTTAAGCCTACTCTTTAATAGTTTTGCTCTCGCATCGCTGGCATCTCTTTGTTGCTTAATAATCGCAATATTTTTAGCCTACACAAAAAGAGTCTTCAATTCACGATTGGAGCTTGGCGCTGTAGGAGTTGCCAGCCTTGGATATGCAGTTCCGGGTACGGTCATTGCGGTTGGTGTGCTAATCCCAATCGCTTGGCTCGATAATCAAATCGATTTTCTCAGTAAAGCATGGTTTAACTACCCCACCGGGCTTTTGTTAAGCAGCACCATAGGAATCCTAGTGTTTGCCTATGTCATTAGATTCTTGTCTGTTGCTCTCAATACCGTAGATTCTGGGTTGACCGCCATCAAGCCCAGTATCGACGAGTCGGCTCGTTCTTTGGGCGCAACACCCGCCAGGGTCCTCAGCCGTGTCCATTTGCCGATACTGCGAACTAGCCTGCTTACCGCGCTTTTATTAGTCTTCGTAGAGGTGTTAAAAGAACTACCGACCACGCTAATCTTGAGACCATTCAATTTTAATACGCTGGCGGTTCGAACTTATGAGCTCGCCTCTGATGAGCGCTTAATTGATGCAGCACTTCCCGCGCTCGCAATTGTTATAATTGGACTGTTGCCGGTACTACTAATCACTAAAAGTATTCTTAATGAGCGCTCGACCAATGAATAACCAATTAATCTTAGATCAAGTAACCGTCAAGTATGGAGCCATGGCCGCGGTTTCTGATGCTACTTTTTCTTTAGCAGAGGGTGAAATTGGCTGTCTACTAGGACCCTCTGGATGCGGTAAAACTACCTTGCTAAGAGCCATTGCCGGGTTCGAGTCTGTGTCGACAGGTAGTATCAGTCTGCATGGAGAATTTATCAGCACACCAAAACACACCAAAGCTCCGGAAGATAGAGCTGTGGGTATGGTATTTCAAGATTTTGCTCTCTTCCCGCACCTAAATGTTAATAAGAACATTGGTTTTGGCCTCAACAATCTTTCAGGTAAAGAAAAAAACCTACGTATTACTGAAATGTTGGAGCTTGTTGGTCTAGCAAGTGTCGCAGAACGCTTCCCTCATGAGTTATCCGGCGGACAACGACAGCGAATTGCTCTGGCAAGAGCATTAGCTCCAAATCCACAAATTTTGTTGCTCGATGAGCCGTTTTCTAACCTAGATGCGGAACTTCGAACTCAGTTAGCGGCTGAAGTGAGATCGCTGTTAAAGAAAAACAAGGTCACTGCGCTCATGGTCACCCATGACCAAGATGAGGCCTTCGCTATGGCGGATAAGATTGCACTGCTCAATGCTGGGAATGTTGTGCAAGTAGATACCCCATATAAGTTGTACCACAAACCAGGCAGTCTATTTGCAGCGGACTTTATTGGAAAAGGTGCCGTTATCAACGTGGGTATTGATGCAGCAGGCTTATTGGGAAATAACCTGGGTAGCCTGTCTCTTAACACGCTCCCTGAAGACTTCGGCAACACCGTTAAATTACTAGTACGACCTGATGATATTGCATATGACGATACGTCCGATACGAAGCTAGAAATTGTTTCTAAATCTTTCCTCGGACCTAACTACCTTTATGAATTAGCTCTGAACGATGGTCAACTTGTACCCTGCTTAACTCACAGTCACGTTGATATTGCAGTTGGTGATGAACTTCCCGTGCAATTTGATCTGCGGCACGTCGTCATTTTCAACTCTGACTAACTATTTTTGTTGGCATTTCTGGTCTCTTTTGCGCTTCTTTAAAGCGGCTAGCTGCCATTCTGGCAACTTTACTCGAGTATCATAATCAGCGTCTTCGTCATACTCAGACATATCCTCTGACACTACTCTATTGAGCTTGCTCAAGGCCGACCTAAACCATCCCTTTGAAGTTGTTTTATCTGACATAAATGTGAAAGCCTCCAGCGAGCTGAATAATCTTTGTTCTCAGGAGTGAGGGACGCTAAAGGTGTTGACCAATACCACACCGCCAACAATTAGAAATAAACCAAGAATTGCTGGCCACTTGAGTAAGTCCCCATAAAGGACGTACGACATGATGGCTACTAAGAACACGCCTACTCCACTCCACGTAGCATAAACCACCGACAGGGGTATAACCTTCACCGCGTGTGTTAAAAGATAAAAGGAGGACGCCAAAAGAATGGCTAAAGTAACAGTCGGAATAGGTTTTGAAAAGTTCTGGCTCAGCGGGAGCATGAGTGTTCCCGCGACCTCTAAAATAATAGCTCCCATCAAAAATAGATAACTTGTCACGTCTCACATCCTTCAATACGAATAGATTAACTGAATTCAAGCCTAACGCACCAATTACTAATCAAGCAAGCAATAAAGAAGCAGCCAGATTTTAAGAAATAAGGTTTCTTGCTTGATTGCCTACAAAGTTATTTCATAACCTAGGATAAACGACCAGTTACTCTCCATTTGCAAACCTCGCTATTTTTACCCATTTACTTATCACTCTGTTGGTACTCTGAAAATTAACATATAGTCTACTATGCAAGCTCTAAATGCATATCTTTAAGGTGGCACCATAACAGTGGCTACCAGATTTGATAGATTTTTTAGCGCAAAAATACGTTCGCAATCAGACTTTAAAATGTTACCTTATCGGAAGACTGTGTTTAAGCAGTACATCAATAAATCACCCTAACGACTCCGTGTACATTTTGTAGAGCTTTTCCTATGGTAAACAAACTATCTCATTTAATGGGCATCCTCATTACTGTCCCTGCCCTACTAGGTTGCCAGCCTTCTTTTAATCCAAGTCCGACAGACTTAAATACCACACCAAAGAAGTCCTTTAGTACCGCGGCTGTTGCGATATCTGACAGCTATGGTGCAGAAATTGCTGAAAATATTCTTAACTCAGGAGGCAATGCGGTTGATGCAGCTGTAGCTGCTGGCTTTGCTCTGGCAGTCACATTTATTGATGCAGGGAACATTGGTGGCGGTGGCTTCATGACTATCAAGATAGATCAGGAAGTTGCATTTCTTGATTATCGCGAAAAAGCGCCACTAACCGCTCACAAGAATATGTATCTTAATGATCAAGGCGATGTTATCGACAATATAACCTTGATCGGGGGCCAAGCAGCCGGAGTACCCGGAACGGTGGCAGGCTTTTGGGAAGCTCACCAAAGATTTGGTCAGTTGCCATGGAAGGACCTCGTTCAACCAGCCATAGAGCTGGCTGACAAAGGTTTTATGCCTGCGCCAATACTTGTGGAAAGTATTCTTAGTATGGAGCAGCGTTTTGAGGGTAGAACAAACTTCAATGACTACTTTAACTCCATCAGTTCTGATAGCTTATTTAGGCAACCAGAGCTTGCTAACACACTTCGGCGTATAGCTGAATTCGGTGCTGATGATTTTTATCGCGGAGAAACTGCTGCGCTTATTGTCCAGCAAATGGAAAAGAGCAACGGTCTTATTTCTTTAGAAGATTTGGACGCATATGCCGCCGTATGGCGTGCCCCCGTGCGAGCTGGGTGGCGTGATTATGAAATCATATCTGCCCCGCCTCCCAGCTCCGGAGGCTTTGCAATCGTTCAGTTGTTGAAGATGAAGGATTATCTCTCCGAGCTCTTTGAGGGTGTTGAGCACAACTCAGCTCAATATATTCATCTTGTCGCTGAGATGGAAAAGAGAGTATTTGCAGATCGTGCTGAATATCTTGGTGATCCTGATTTTTTTGATATTGATATTGATGCTCTGATTGATGATGATTATTTAGCTAGGAGAGCCGCAGAGGTAAACCCAAAAGCCATCTCGGTCTTAGATAGTGTTAACCCAGGATTAGAATCGCCCAATACAACCCATTACTCCATTGTTGATCAGTGGGGCAATGCTGTTTCTAACACCTATACTATTAATTGGGATTATGGCAGTGGCGTGGTGGTCGGTGGTGCAGGTTTTTTACTCAATAATGAAATGGATGACTTTAGTGCCAAACCCGGAACACCAAATATTTACGGTGTAGTGGGCAGCGTAGCTAATGAAATTCAGCCAGGAAAACGTATGCTGTCATCAATGTCTCCAACTATCGTTCTGAAAGGTGGAGAGGTTGAGATGGTTCTTGGTACCCCTGGCGGTTCAACTATTTTTACCACTGTATTTCAGGTGATTACCAACATCGTACATTTTGGCATGTCTGTTGAAGAAGCAATTGGCATTGCTCGGTTTCATCATCAGTTAGTGCCACCAGATCTCATCACATACAGCGGGTTCACCATTGGCCAGTATCTTCCAAAAGCGACTGTTGCAGGTCTTTTAGAGAGGGGATATCGGTCGGAACCTCACTCATTTGAGTATGGGGATGTTCAAATAATTATGAGAAGTGGTGACTCTTGGATCGCAGCCTCAGATCCGCGCGATAGAGGACAGTCTCGAGTTTTTGAAGTAACAACAAAAACCCGAGACCGTTAGCAGTGTGGCAACCTTTTACAAGGTTAGTTGAACCCTCACTCCTATGTTTCGCCCTGGCAGAGGCACTTCTTTCTTGACGAATGAAGAGTGGTTTCTAGCTACTTCATCAAGTAGATTCTTTGCAAAGAAAGAAAGTCTCGCTGTTCGTTGTCCACCGATATCAAATGTTTTTACTGCGTTGAAATCCAACATTGTAAAAGCACTGGTAACAGTTTCATTGGTACCAATATCTGTCTGAGATTCGACGTCCTTTAAATCAAGATTTAGCTCAAAATCATTTGCGGCATAAGAAATCCCATAAATGTTGCGATCAGGAGTCATGCGTGGAATGTTGCTCTCATCTCGAAAATCTCCAGTGACTGAATCACGGCCAAATGTCAGAGTAAGGTCACCATTACCCAACTCAAAAACGGTACCCAGTTCAAATTCATAGCCAATGAAGTCAGCATCCTGCTGCAGATAATTCGCTAGGATTAAACCACCATGATCATGTTCTTCTTCATGGTCTTCATGCTCTTCTTCAGTTTCGTCCTCAAGGTAAATGTAATTGCTGACATGATTTTGAAATAGAGTGAAAGCGCCAAAAACTCCTGCATATTCATAGCCTAAGGTTATGTCAAAGTTTGTTGCCCGCTCAGCCTCTAAATCAGGGTTACCCACCTCAAACCTTCCAGTAGCCAGATGCGGTCCATTCATGAACAGCTCAACTGCTGAAGGGGCTCGTTGAACAATACCGCTGGTGACATTTAGCTCAAACTTGTCATTGATCTCTTTGCCCAAGCTTACCGCAAGACTTGTACTATTGAAGTCCTTTGTAAAAGCGGTTGGTTCTTCATCATCGTCGTGATCATCGTGATCGTCATGGTCATCATGGTCGTCATGGTCGTCATGGCTAACTGAGCCTTTCCGGCGAGTCCTGTCGTGTCTAATACCAAAGTCTAAATGAAATAAATCAACTTCTTTACTCACGTAGTACCCTAGTGTCATTTCTTCAGAGGCTGTTGGATTCATGAACGCCTCTTCACCCACGATGGCCGTATCTTCCTCTACAAAATTAACTGCAATTTTTTGTAGAATTTCGCTATTTGATAAATCAAAAATAGCACCATACTCACGAGCGTCATTGGAGAACACTGTAGGTCCCTCTTCATGATGCTCTTCTCCCTCATGCTCTTCTCCTTCGTGCTCTTCTTCCGCGTGTTGCTCGGTTAATGAGTAGTCTGTGTCTCGAAGGAAATAGTCGACCTGTTTCAACCAGCTATTATTAACGACATAAGAACCTTCTAAATTGACTACGTGTGAATCGGTCGTTGAGAAGATTCTTTCACCCTCATGCTCATCTCCATGCTCATCTCCATGCTCATCTCCATGCTCATCTCCATGCTCATCTCCATGCTCATCTCCAT
>Ga0209193_1001433_pt1 | contig 12265 bp, 13 predicted proteins | sample COGITO_mtgs_1003_FD_185515 | JGI IMG/M metagenome (GOLD analysis project Ga0209193, IMG submission 185515) | Pelagic marine microbial communities from North Sea - COGITO_mtgs_100330 (SPAdes) (version 2) | ecosystem: Environmental > Aquatic > Marine > Epipelagic ... | reverse complement strand
AAAGGGTGACCTCAAAGATAACACAGGGGGCTTCAACATAGGAAGACCTTCAGGTTATGTAGAAGATTGGGAGAGCCTACCTCAAGCTACTAAAGAACTAATGAGACAAGTCAAAAGAACTAAGGTCGTATTTGGTACAGTTAATCTAACTAATCCAGTCGATGCAGAAGGTAATGCTCTGTCAGATGTAGGTACTGATATACCCTTTATCTTAGATGTAAAGAATAGGGATAGTATCAAAGCATTAGACGGTGCAGTGAAAGCCATTCAAAGAAAGAATGCACTACCCATCCAGTACAAGTTAGATCTTTCTGCTGATCAGCATACACTACCAACAGGTAACACTTACTCATCTATGATCATAGGTGTAGGTGATAAGATAGAGATTGCTGAGTCAGATAACGATGTACTCAGAGGATTCTTTGAGTGGATAACTTGGTCTAACGGTTATGTACTTGACCAGTGGTCATCTAAAAATACAGGTGGCTCAGTTGACCCTGCAATGTCAGAGATCATCTCTAAAACTATGAGTGATGCAGACTTTGTTAACGTAGAGGGGGCGGCTGTATAATGGAACACCCTGCTGAACTATCTGTCTATTCTTTCTTAGCAAAGGCTATGGCTGGAGAGGCTTCTGTATCTAAGGAGATAACAGATCAAGTCGCTACAGATGTAGGTAATGCGTTAGACAAGCAGTTCAACGGTAAGCCTAGAGGCGAGTTCAGACTTAGGATGTCCAACGTAGGGCGTCCTAAGTGTCAGCTTTGGTTTGAGAAGAATGACCCTGAAGATAAGACTCCATTTCCACCTCACTTCTTAATGAACATGTTGTTAGGTGACATAGTGGAAGCTGTCTTTAAGGGTTTACTTCGGGCTTCTGGTGTTCAGTTTGAAGACAATGGCAACATCACCTTAGACTTAGGTGATAACAAAACTATAAAAGGTGAGTACGATTTAATCTTAGATGGTAAGGTAGACGACATAAAGTCTGCGTCACCTTGGTCATACAACAATAAGTTTGTTAACTTAGAAACTCTCAAGCAAGGCGACAGCTTCGGCTACATACCTCAGCTTGTAGGCTACGCTAAGGGAGCAGACAAAGATGTTGGTGGTTGGTGGGTAGTTAACAAAGGAACAGGTCAGTTCAAGTATGTTAACGCCTCATCTATAGACTCAGAAGAAGTACTTGATGACATTACTGATACGTACAATTACTTAGAGAATGATGAACCCTTTGAGCGTTGCTACGAAGCAGTCACTGAAACCTTTTACAAAGCAAGAACAGGTAACAAAAAACTAGATCCAAACACTTGCGGTTTTTGTTCATATAAACATAAGTGTTGGCCTACTCTACGAACGATACCCTCGTTAGTATCAAAGGCTAAAGAAAAACCAATGATAGATTACGTACACATAGCAAAGGAAGCAGCATGACAAAATTTACACTAGATAATATAGAACACGAAGAGGAAGACTTAACTGATGCTCAAAAGAAGTTAGTACATGGAGTATCAATTAATCAGAACGCTATAAAGCTTTTTGATGAGGTACTAATGGCTCTACAAAAAGAAGGAGCAGTAAAACTAGGTGACTTAAGAGAAGCTTTAGCTGCAGTCACTGAGAAGTCTAATGGCAAAGACACGTAGGCATAGTGCATACAGGTATCGTAGCGGCCTAGAGAAACAGGTTGCTGCGTACCTAAAGGATAACCAAACTAAGGTTAGGTATGAACTACTAAAGATTGAGTGGGAAGATTTGAGGTATCGTACTTATACCCCAGACTTCCTGCTTGATAATGGCATAATATGTGAAACCAAAGGACAATTCGATTCTGAAGATAGGCACAAGCATACTTGTATAAGACAACAGCATCCAGAATTAGATATAAGATTTGTATTTAGTAATGCAAAAGCAAAGCTTTACAAAGGATCTAAAAGCACCTATACAGATTGGTGTGAGAAGAATAATTTTAAGTATGCACACAGGGTAATACCTGAGTCGTGGTTGAAAGAAAAAGGTAAACTAATAACTGCCGAACGAATAACATTAAAGACTGAGAGGAAAGACTAATGACTACACCAGCATACCTAACAGGCAATATAAGTATAACTAAAGAGGATATAATAAAAGAACCCTCTCACTATACTCGTTACGCTATAGAACCAGTAACTTTTATTATGCAGAACGGATTCTCTTTTGAGATAGGTAACATAATTAAGTACGCTAGTAGAGCAGGACATAAGCTATACGAAGGTATGACTACAGTAGAGTCAGAGATCACAGACTTAGAAAAGATAAGACGTTACGCAGAGATGCGTATCAATGTACTAGAGGGTAAGGATGTCCTATGAAATCCTTTAGTGTGACATTTAGAATAGCTGTAGACGATGAGGCTAACATATTATCTTTGTATGAGGATGGTCACGAACAAGATGTAAGAGAACTAATAGAGGATGTCTTCTACGATATAGATGACGTACACATAAGCAGTATAAAAATACAAGAAAGGTAATAGGAATATGATAGCTCAAGGGGATTTAAAAAACATGGGGTACTTCGATAGTAAGTTAGATATAAATGATACAACAGATCAGTTCACTGCCTACAGTGAGTGGGTAGAGGGCATGATCATTACACCACCAGACCAACGCCTATATGAAAACTTATTTGGTTTGATGAGTGAAGCAGGTGAGGTTGCAGGTAAGATGCAAAAGACTATACGTGATGCTAAGTCTGTGTCAAAAGCTGACATGGTCAAAGAGTTAGGTGACGTAGTGTTCTACGCTACAGCTATAGCTAATGCATATAAGAGTTCTCTTAAAGAAGTTATAGAAGTCAACATGGACAAGCTAAACAATCGTAAGAGACAAGGTAAAATTAAAGGCAGTGGAGACAACAGATAATGCAGTACCGATCTAACTTAAACCCAATGTTGAGATCTAAATTCTCAGAAGATATATTTAATCATAAGTACAGACATGACGGAGCAGAAACGTGGGCGGCATTAGCTCACACTCTAGTTGAGGATGTGTGTACATCACCTGCTCAGAGTGGGGGATCAGATCTTTACTTCAGTAAGGAAGACAGACAACAGCTAGAAGAATACATACGAGACATGAAGTTTATACCGGGTGGTAGGTACTTGTACTACGCAGGTAGACTTAACAAGTTCTTTAACAACTGTTACCTACTCAAGGCTGAAGAAGATACACGAGAGGATTGGGCTAACTTATCTTGGAAGTCAGAGAGTTGTCTGATGACAGGTGGTGGTATAGGTATTGACTACTCAGTATACAGAGGAGAAGGCACACCAATAAAGAGGACAGGTGGCGAAGCATCTGGTCCTATCCCTAAGATGAACATGATAAATGAGATTGGTAGAAGAGTAATGCAAGGTGGCAGTAGACGTTCAGCTATCTATGCTAGTCTTAACTGGCAACACGCAGACATTAGTAAGTTCTTAGTAGCTAAAGATTGGGCATCAATGCCAGTAGGTAGTACAGGTAAAACCCTCTGGGATATAAAGCAAGAAGATTTTAACTTCCCTGCACCCCTTGACATGACCAATGTATCAGTTAACTACGACACTGATTGGTTACTTAACTACTACGAGACAGGTGAAGTAGGCTCAGTGTTTCAAGAGAACATTAAGCAAGCTATGAAGACAGCAGAGCCGGGCTTCTCGTTTAACTTTTTCGATAAAGAGAATGAGACACTACGTAATGCGTGTACTGAGGTGACTAGTGCTGATGATAGTGATGTGTGTAACTTAGGGTCACTAAACTTTGGACGCATAGAAACAATCACAGAACTAAAAGATGTAGTACGTTTAGCCACTATGTTCCTTATCTGTGGGACGTTAAAGGCACAGCTACCTTACGATAAGGTCTATCTAGTGAGAGCTAAGAACCGTAGGCTAGGTCTAGGCTTCATGGGTGTACACGAGTGGCTCATAAAAAAAGGATATAAATATGAGGTAACACCCGAACTTCACCAGTGGCTATCCGTATACAAGGGGGAGTCAGATAAAGTATCAAGGGAATTTGCTGATAAGTTATCTATTACAAAACCAGTAGCTAATAGAGCTATTGCACCTACAGGATCTATAGGAATACTGGCTGGTACTTCAACAGGCATTGAGCCTATCTTTGCTGTGGCATATAAGAGGAGATATTTAAAAGGTAATACACGTTGGGTGTATCAGTATGTCGTAGATAGTGCAGCTCAAGAACTCATTGATCTGTATGGTACTGACCCAGAGGATGTTGAGAGTGCGTTAGACTTAGCGTCTGACTACGAGAGAAGGATTAAGTTTCAAGCTGACGTACAAGACTACGTAGACATGAGTATTAGTTCTACAATTAATCTTCCTGCGTGGGGTAGTAAACTTAATAATGAGGATACCGTAGGAGCTTTCGCTAATACGTTAGCGAGTTACGCTCACAGACTACGAGGGTTTACGTGCTACCCTGATGGTAGTAGAGGTGGTCAGCCGCTTACGTCTGTACCTTACAGTGAAGCAGTTGAGAAACTAGGGGAAGAGTTTGATGAACACGTAGAGACTCACGACATATGTGACATCAGTGGTCAAGGGGGTTCGTGCGGAGTATGAGTATCATCAGAGAAGCAGAACAATACATCAAGAGTAAGAAGTATCATCTCATCAAAGGGCTGGCTGAAAAGCTAGACCCTTTAGAGGAGTACATACAAAGGAATATGGATGAGTCAGTAGAAAGAGACAAAGCTATTGAGCATTTAACTGAAGTGTTTATGTGGTGTAAAAGATACACAGATATTAGAAAGTAGTTAGTTCTTTTTAACTTTGTCTATGTCTATTGCTTCTAATGTATTGTTAGTATCAAACTGTATAATTAAATTATTGAGTTGTGCATTAGATAAATCATAAACATTTTTTATGCGTTTATTTGTATCTTTATTTACATATAGAGGTTCTCCGTCAAAGTTTTCAGCCTCATTAACTTCTTTGTTTATTTGTCTTAGATTAACTCCTTTTATGTTTCCTAATGTCATAAGTAAATAAAGTCTTCTTCCTTCATCGTGAGTTCGTTCTTTTACAATATCACCTGTTGTTGGGTTTTTTATGTAATCACTTTTTTCTGAAAACTCTTTTGTTATTTCTGATCTTACTTCTGTTTGAGCAGAAGCTACTGCTGCTTTAACTAACTTTAGTCTTTGTTCAGGCGTTTTTGCTTGAATATAGGTTTCAGTAGCTAGTATAACAGCAGCTTTTCTTTCCAGTACATCCCACAAATAACCATTTAAAGTATTACCTACTTCTTTAAACTTTGCTGGCATACCTGCTCTCCAATTAGAGTAACCTACATCATTCATTATTCTTTCAAAAGATGAAGGCGGTGCATTTAAATAAGCATTAGACCATTTACTTTTTAATTCTCTATATCTAAACGGACTTCTTTTTACAGGAGCTTGTTGCGTATCAAACATAGAGTTTAATATATTATCTGTATAAGTTATTAATGTCCAATAATGTTTGGAATCCCCACTCTTATATCTAGTTACAGGATCATCTTGTTGTAGTTCAATAAAGCCATCCAACATATCAAAAGATCTGTATCTTCCTGCAACTGCTTTTGCTCCTACATTTTGCACTCCATTAAGAAGAGAGCGAAGCACTGGCCTCTGTCCTGTCAACACCTCAACAAGTGCTTTTCCTGTTTCTACAAAAGTTTTATCTAGACCTCTAAATAAATTTGCTGGTCCTAATTGTGTTGAAACATCTAATAGTAATTCTTTAGGTATACTTTGATAAAATTCTCTCTGCATAAAGGCAGGGAACTTGTCTTGTACGTCTCCACCTGCTTCAAATAAAGCGTTAGTTAGAGAATATAGATCCCTGTCTGGATCATTTATTGCTTCTCTTACATCATTAGCAATTTCACTAAGTTCTTTTTCTGATGGTTGCACTCCCATTCTACCATACGCTATTAGTCTACCCATTCCTTTAAAGAAAATTTCAGGAAACTTATATGTTTTATCTATTATATTACCATCTCTGTCACGACCCTGTTTCCAACTTAGTCCATCTCGTATGTCCATAGCCATTTGATCACTGTCTGCATAGTGCATTATAATACTTGTACCAACAACACTTTTAGCTAAATGATCTATAAATTTATTACCATCTTTAGGATTTATATTTCCCGCACTTTTATCAATTAAATATTTTATTGGACCTATAGGAGAATGCTCTACCATATATGCTATAGTGTTATTAAAGAACTGACCAAAAGGTAACTCAATTCCAAGTACAGGAATCCTTCTTATACCTTCTATGCCTAATGCTATTTGTTGTATGATTGTACCACCTTGTTCTGCAGACACACCATATTTCTTAGACCATGTATTCTTTGCTGCTTGGTCTGCTGCTTGTAGCATTCCTTGAGCATACTCTTCACTCTGTAATATTCTAACTACATCAGGTGAATTTAATAAATCACGATGTGTCATACCATATCTATCTAAAGCAAATTTATTTAGTCCGTAATTTAATTCTACAAATTTAGTAAATACATCTACAGCTTTTGCACCTGATGCTACTTGTAAGTAATCAAAAAACTTACCGTCTGCTTTTTTAAGTGTCTCCCCTACAAAAAAACCTTTCTCCATTTGAGTAGGGTTATTATCTACACCACCAATAAAGTACTTAACTAAATTTCCGACTGCTTCAGGGTTAGCTTCAAATACTTGATTCATTTCTGCATAAGTAGTATCTGCCTCCCACAAAGATCTCATTTTTAAACCATTACTTCTTAATAAATTCTTTGCTTTTGTTGCGTACTCTCCTGCTTTATCTCCACGCATAGCGAGAAGTTCAAGTCCTGATCTTCCCATGTACAGACCCATCTTAACAGTGTCAGCCGCAGTTTGAGTAGAGGTTGACCACTGCCAACCTTTAATGTTTAATGCCGTTGTACCTATGTGAGATATCAAACCTCGTACATAACCAGCTTGAAAAATATTAGCGTCTGTTCTAAGTCTTTTCCAATTGCTTGGTCCGGGTACATCTAAAGCTTTTTTTATAGCTTGCTGTGGGCTTGCACCTTTTTCTAAATCAACGTAAGCAATGTTTCTAAACTCACCTCTTTGTTGTAAAACTCTTGCTGCACCACGTATTCTTGTTGCATCTAAATCCACAAATTCTTTTATGGTTTTACCTTCAAATCTTTCTATGCCTAACTTACCTAAAGATTCATCAAACATAGTTTGTAATTCTTTACCTACATTCTCAGGTAAAGCTAACATTAAATCTCCTGTCCAGTTACTAAAGTTATCTTGATAGGTTAAGCCATCTGCATCTATAAGTTTACCTCTACCACCCTTTGAGTATCCAATACCGTAGTCTTCAAATATATCTAGTATGCCTCTTATTCCTAAACTCTTATCACCTTTAAAAAATAAATCATAAAACTGAAGTTCGTCTTCTACTATCTCTCCTGTTTGAGTATAAAAAACTCTTTCACCTCGCTTTGCTTTATCAGCAAAAGAAGAAAGGACTAATGTATTACCTTGTATTCTTTCAATAAGTTTTTCCCATGTTTCAGCAGGTACATTATCAACAGCCTCTTGCATATTTAAATTAGCAAATTTATTATCTTCTAGTCTTTTAAGATTTAAATAATTATCATATATAAGAGGGTGCTTTACGTTTTCAATAACGCCACCTCTTCTAATCATATTAGTTGCTACAATTGGACCACCGCCAAGCGCACCAAATGCAGCTAGGATACCTACTTGACCTTTAGAAATAGCATTTCTAGAACCTAACTCCATCTCAGTTAATTGACCAATATAGTTTGCATATCCAGCACCCGTAGCTTCAATAGTTGCTGTTCCCACTACGTCAGCACCTGTTACACCCCAGAAGATACGTTTTTCTTCTGCTTTAGTTGCTCTACTTATAACTTTGTTTGTTATTTTTTTTGATAGTTGAGAGTACTCCAGAAGAGCCATATTTTTTGCGTCTTTACTTAAGTTTGTTTTATTATTAATGCCATCTTCTATAGTATCTTCTTTTTTAATTTTATATTTTTTCTTAAATCTTTTATCAAATTTTTGTATATGTTTTGCAGCCATATTATTTATTATTTTTTTACCTGTAAAAACTGAAAGTCCTCTTCCAACTACAGCACTAAAAATAGTAGTTGGATCAAGAGCAACACTAGCTACACCGTTTACTAACCCTTTTATTTTTTCTTCTGCTGTAAGGTTTGGACTAACAAGAGATCCTTTATGATTATTCCAAAGAACGTCTGCTAGATAAGCGTCTAATTTTTGTCTAGTATTGTAAGAATCAACTACTGCATTTTGTTGACTGTGTGATAAAACATTATCTAAGTATCTTCCTCTTTGTTCTTTATCCCAATTGTTTATTATTTCTTCTCTACTTACAGAGTTTCCGTTTTTATCTTTGAATCCTTCTCTCAACCCTGTTCTATTAAATTCTGCTTTTGCTATATAATGATACAACCTATCGTCTTTAAAGTGAGATAAATTTAAACCCGGATCTAATTCTTGATTTGAATCTCTTGCCCATTCATCCCAATACGCTTTATTAGATCTATCACTTTTAGTACCCAGATAATTTGGATCGTCTATAGGTACACCTAAAGCAGCCTTTGATCTATTTACAAAAAAAGAAGGAGACTCCCAACCTAACCACCTTGTCTCTTCATCTGTATTGATATAATCAATTTCACCTGTATCAGGGTCTATTGCGTCTGGGTTAACTTCTCTTCTTTTTTTTGTAGCGAGGGCATTAAGTTTTTGTCTTTCGTTTTCTAGTTCTTTTTCAGTTGGTGACCTAAAAGAACGAGCAAGTAAAAGATCTGTAGATGGCTCTTCTAAAGGTCTAAGTAAAGCTTCTCTTGATTTTCTTGAAGTAGGTGTGCCTGTTTTAAAAGCTTCTTCACCTTCAGTAGATCCTCTAAAAGCACCCCCAGTTGTTCCACCACGATAACCTTTATTGATTTGCTCTTGAGATCGAAGTGCTAAGTTAGACTCATCATATTTTCTGGAAAAATCAGGCTCTCTTTTAATAGTAAGTCTTGACCAAAAATTATTTAACGCACTCTCATTATTTTTTTCAACCATTAAAACCTCTTACTAAAGCAGACCCCGGTACTAAATCATCACCTATAAACACAAAGTTATCTGTTATAACATTATTCACATCTGTTCTTTGTAGAGGGTACATATCTATAAAATAGTTATTACCATTTTTTCTTATTTTATTTTTTGCTTCTTTCATAGAACTAAATCTAGGAAGACTATCTAAGTATTGCTGATAGTTCTCCTTAAAAGAAGATGAGTAATTTACATTATCAAAAATAAGTCTTGGGTCACTGTTGTAAGCAGACGCAAATGAATCATAAGCTGTCGCCATGCCTCTTCCATGTGTTGTAAATGTAATCTCGCTACCATCAGGATTAGCCAATGCTGGATCTAATTTCATTTGATTTAGTATTGCATTGTTTATGCTATCTACTACATTAGCAAACTGTTCTATTCCTGTTCCGCTTGATATGTTTAAGTTTCTTAGTTGCTGTAATTTTTGATTAAAGCCTAGTGTTTCTAAAACACTTGCTGGAAGATTTACATTTTCTAGTCTTTCTATAAGGTTTTCTTGCTCTGCTTCTGCACTATCTTCTTTACGTTCATTAAAAGCATTAAGAATAGCTGGATCAAGTCTAACTTCAGGAAACTTTATATTGTCTAATGTATTATCTCCAGTGTAAGGGCTACCTATTCTAGAAAAAGCTGATTCAGTTTGAGATTTACTTAGTTCTCCGAAAGGTCCAGTAGCTGTAATAGGAGATTCACCTACTCTACCTAGTCCAATCATGTGAGCCATCCAAGAAGCTTTATTATTTTTGGCACTTCCTCCACGAGGTATTACATCTAAGGCTTTCTTTAGTGCGGCATTAAAATCTACGTCAGCACCATCTGAATATGCACTTGCAGCTTTATACAGTTCTTTAAAGTCTTTAGGTGTAAGGTCGTCTCTGCTTGCTACAGTATTAATAAATGTTTTTAGACCTTCAAACTTTCCATCTGCATATGCACCATTCAATGCACTTGTAGGAATATTTAAAGCACTAGCTTTATTTAAGAGCGCAGTTAAATCTGACAACTCCTTGTTAGTATTTTTAGAAATAGCAGCTCCCATCTTGGTAGCTTTATCTTTATTATCTATGTAATTAGCACGAGTCCATTTTGTATTTTCTAGAATGCGTGTATCAACAACATCGCCTAACCCACTAAAAAAACCTAATCCCATTATACTGTCTCCCTACTCATTAAACCTTTTGTCGGTTTTGATTCTGCCATTAAAGGATTTTCATCAGAGCCTAAAGGAAACGGATTAAAAGGACCACCCTCTTCAGGTGGTGCAGTTTCCTCTTCAAATTCCTCTATCTTAGGTGGTAAAAGTTTATCCATATCTGGATTATCTTCATTATCTGGGTTAGGTACTATAGGATTCTTTTCATTATAGTTATCTAAGTTTTCAAAAAGATTTTGTGTATCAGAAAAACCTGAATTTAAATCTTTCATTTGATCAAAGTCAAAGTTACCTTCAGCTAAATAATCAAGAGCGTCACTAAATAAATTATCTTCGTCTACATACTCATCCATGTCGAGTTCATCATCAGGTAAATCATTTAATTGTTTTTGTATTAATGCTTCAAGATGATCTGCGTCAGCTTGGTTCTTTAAATTATTGTCCTCTTCATAACCTGTAACAAAATCTATCCCTGCTGCTTCTACTGTTGTCATTAAATGTTTAAACACTGCAGGTCTTGCAGCTTCACTACTATCAATAGTGTGTATACCATCGGACACTGCATCTGTAAGAATAGCATTTGTTAATGCCATAAGGGGAAATCCTAGTTGTGCTAATTTTATTGTGCTTTCTATTGCGTCATCTTCGTTTAGTTTAGAAAGATGAAACTTTAATACCTCATCTATTTTTGTATAAACAGGAGGATTTTCCCAAGGAAATACTTTTTTTTCTGAAGCTGCAAAAGACATACCCGGTACAGGAGCAGTTAATATTTTTTTTTCTATATCGTTACTCATTATCTTTTTCCATTACTTGAGGTGAATCTACCATAAAAGATGCTACTTCTATAGCTTGAATTTGTATGTCATTTACACGATAAAGAGGTGCATCTTCCTGTTTAGGTTTTCTTCTAGGTACTAAAGGTTCACTGTTCATCATATATTTCCATACTGTTTAATTCACCCCATCGTTGTGATTGAGATCTTTTTGTAGGTATTACTTTATATGTATCAAATTGTTTTCGGTAATCATAATTATTATAGGTTGTGTTCCACGACACTGCTCTTCCTGTAAACAAATGATTTCCTATTTGATACCTATTAGTCTTTGCTTTTTTTAACTGTTCATTGTACCAATAGGGAGGACTTACTTTATTTTCACCTTTATTAGCGTAGTAATGATTAGAGCCATAAGTTGGGTCAGTTATTCTACCATCAAGCGCAGCTATAGCTATACTTTTAGCGTTTTCATACGCAGGGTCATCTTTATTTATATAAACATTTTTCATATCAGTATAGTTTTGTCTTTTATTCCAAGCACTAAATTGTTTATTATCTAACAATATGTCAGTAAGATTTTCTTCACCACCATGCTGAGATACAAGTCTATTTAATGCTACGTGAGCTACTGCTGCTTGACCTAGTACAGATTCGCTTCGAGCTTCTGCTGCTATTGTTCTAGCTAATATATCTAAATCATTTTGTGTTACAGTAAATGTTTTACCGTTACTACTTTCTATGTCCCACGTTACTGCTTGTAGTTCTTCTGCATCAGACGCATCTTCTTGTGGTACAAACTCACTTACTGTATTTGATATTTCTTTATAAGCTGACGGTGTAGGATTACCACCAAGTATACCATCATCTTCTGGAGTAGAGTCATCTATAATAGGTTTAATTAATGCACTAGCTTTTGTCGGTATGCTTTCTCCTTTAGTAGACAAATTACTATGTAGTTGTTGAATAAGTGAATCAGCTACGCCCCCAACACCTCCACCTTGAGAACGAGTAAGACCTTGTGCAATAGAATTAAATCCTTGGTAACCTCTAGTGAACATCTTATTAAAGTCCATTAACCTGCTGCCCCAGTTATAAAGTTAATACCTGCTTGTTTACCTAATACACCCATTAATAAATTACCAAACAATTTACCTTTACCTATATT